>Ga0315336_1000836_pt1 | contig 71625 bp, 72 predicted proteins | sample ASW5metaG_FD_204512 | JGI IMG/M metagenome (GOLD analysis project Ga0315336, IMG submission 204512) | Ammonia-oxidizing marine archaeal communities from Monterey Bay, California, United States - ASW #5 | ecosystem: Environmental > Aquatic > Marine > Intertidal zone | place: USA: California... | reverse complement strand
TCTTCAAGGCCCGCGTGGACGCGTAGAATTTGCACCGACTGATCCCAGGGAACCGCGGACCGCGCCGTTTTCATGTTTGCGGGCAGGATTAAGCTTTCGTACCCACCCCAGGAATAGCCGATGCCAAACAGCGCCATCCCGTCCACCATGGCCGCCACGTCGGCGTCCGCTGGCACGACAAAACTAAACAGCCCCGAAGCCCCGGTGAAATCGCGTTTCCACAAGTCGTGGCCGGGGAAACTTTCTAGGCCGGGGTGCAGGACCCGGGACACCTCCGGTCGCGCCTCCAACCACCGGGCCAAGGTAAATCCGGTGGCTTGGTGACGGTCCAATCTGGGGGCCAGGGTGCGCAAGCCGCGCAACGCTAAAAAGCAGTCGTCGGGGCTGACGAACAGCCCTAAGCCACGGACTGTCCGCCTGAGCTGGTTCAACACCTTTCCCTCGGCGGTTATGGATCCCATCATCAGGTCGGCGTGGCCGCCGATGTACTTGGTGATTGCTTGAATTGAAATATCAATTCCGTGCGATAAGGGTTTGAAAAATAAAGGTGTTGCCCAGGTGTTGTCCAAAATAGTGACGACGCCAGGGTTGGGTTTTGCGGCGGCAACGATGGCCGGAATATCCTGAACCTCGAACGTCAACGATCCCGGAGCCTCCATGAAAATCGCGACTGTTTCCGGTTGGATCAGGTCGGCGACCGCAGCGCCAATGGTGGGATCGTAATAGGTGGTCTGCACGCCAAATTTCTTCAGAATTCCGTCGCAGAATTGCCGGGTAGTTTCGTACACGGCGTCGGTCACCAACAGATGCCCGCCGGGCCGTGCCACCGACAATAATGCGGTGGTGATGGCGGACGCCCCCGATGGCACCACCAATGTTTTGCTGCCGTCTCTTTCCAGGGCCGCGATGGCGTCTTGCAGGGCAAATGTGCTGGGAGTGCCCTGGCGGCCATAGGCCATTTGATCGTGGCTGTGGCTGGCGTCGCGTAGTGCCGCCAAGGTCGGGAACAAAATGGTGGAAGCCCGGTGCACCGGAACGTTCACCAAACCCTGATGATCGTCCTGGCCGCGCCCGGAATGGCTAGTCCGTGTGGTGTCTTCCCAAGACTTCCCTAATGTGCGCTTGGTCATCGGTCGATTGGGGTGTCTTGCAGACCGCCCCATTCGGTCCACGACCCGTCGTAGACGGCGGCGTCCGGGGCTCCGATTTGGTGCAGTGCAAAGGCCAAAAACGCCGCAGTGACGCCCGATCCGCAACTGGTCACCATGGGGCGGGTCAAATCCACGCCTGCCGCCTCGAAGCGGTCCCGCAACGCGGCGGTGTCCAGAAGCAACCCGGTATCTGTGTCGATCATGCCGGTGCTGGGGACGTTTAAGCTGCCAGGCATACGCCCTGCACGAACACCTGGGCGAGGCTCCGGTTCAGTCCCCAAAAACCGCCCGGGCGATCTGGCGTCGATGATTTGTTCGGGCGGATTTTGGTCGGTAGTGAGCGCCCGCATTTCCTCCAGGCTGCACACCACACCAGGGTCATAGGTGGCGTGGTACAGGGTGTCCGCCGGGGCGCACGCCTCGTTTGATGTATCGCCGCCTTGGTCAAGCCAAGCTTCAAACCCGCCGTCAAGCACCGCCACAGAGGTATGGCCGAACGCACGGAAGGTCCACCACACTCGGGCCGATGGGGCCATGCCGTTGCGGTCATAGACGACAATGCGATCGTCAGAGCCTAGCCCCAACGCCCCCACAGCCCGGGCGAATTCATTTGCGCTGGGCAACATGTGGGGCAAATCGACAGAGTGATCCTTGATTGCATCGACATCAAAATGGACGGCGCTGGGAATATGGCACGCTTTGAATGCGGCAACCGAATCGATATCTTCGGACGGCAAAAACCAGGTGGCATCGACCATTTTCAGGTCCGTGGGTCCCAATGCCAAGGCAAGCCATTGGACTGAGACCAATGAGGGGAGGTCGGCTGTCACGCCCCGCCGGTTAGCAGCGGCGCGATCACGGCAAATGCCCTGGCGCTCATCACGAACGGCCACAACGGCCCATACAGAACGGTTTGCCACAACACGAAACCAAAAAACGGTTCGATGTTTTGGCTCCAACCCCAAATGACCGCAGGGATCACATAAAGAAAATAGCCGCCGAAATAGATGACAAGGGCAAGGCGGGTTCCGGTTAGATTTTCAAACATTAGAGTTGGTTCCTTGGGGGCCGGCAGCGAAGGCGATGGAAACGCGCCGGTTCTGACGGCCTTTCTTCTGAATTTTGGTGACGACGATCTGGCCGATTTCACCAGTTCGCGTCACGTGGGTGCCACCACACGGCTGCAAATCCTGATCGCCACCGATGCGCACCAGGCGAACCCGGCCCGCCCCCATGGGTGGTTTTACCGCCATGGTTTTGACCAATTCTGGCTGGGAGGCCATCTGCTCGTCGGTGATCCATTCAGTCGTGACCGGGTGATCTTCGGCGATGATGCGGTTCAATTCGGCGGTGATGTGTTCCTTGTCCAGGGTTGCTTCGGGAATATCGAAATCCAACCGCGCCTTGACCTCGCCGACGCTGCCGCCGGTCACCGGGTAGTCCAGAACCGCCGACAACAAATGCAGGCAGGTGTGCATGCGCATGCGGGGGTACCGGACGTCCCAATTGATTTCTGCCGTGACCTTGGCGCCAACCTCAAAATCGTTCGCCTGGCGGTCGTCTGCTGGCACCTGCACATGGATGACGGCGTCACCGACCTTGATTGCCTCGGCAATGGGGATTTCCGTGCCGGAGTCCATGCGGATCACGCCTTGATCGCCCGGTTGCCCACCGCCGGTAGCATAAAAGACCGTGCGATCCAACTCGATTCCCCGTGGGGTGACTGCGACCACTGTGGCTTTGGTGGACCGCAGGTATGCGTCATCTCGAAAAAGCGGATCGGTGGCCATATCACTCGAGCCAGTGGGGGATGGGCAGACCCTTTTCCCGCAAAAAGTCGGGATTGAATAGCTTGCTTTTGTACCGGCCGCCCAAGTCCCCTAAAACGGTGACGATGGTATTGCCGGTGCCCATTTGCTCGGCCAAGCGCTGGGCCCCCACCAAGTTGATCCCCGATGACCCGCCAAGGCACCAGCCTTCGGTCAGGATCATGTCGAAAATCACATTCAACGCCTCGGTGTCCGTGATTTGGAACGGCGCATCCACTTCCAGATCCATCAAATTGCCGGTAATGCGCCCCTGGCCGATGCCTTCGGTGATCGATTCGTCTTCGCTCTTTAACTCGCCGGTTTTGTAATAGCTGTATAGGTTGGCACCCATGGGATCGGCAAGGCCGATGATCACGTCAGGATTTTGCTCTTTCAGATACATCGCCACGCCGCCAAGTGTGCCGCCTGTGCCCACCGAACAAATAAATCCGTCCACTTTGCCATCAGTTTGTCGCCAAATTTCGGGGCCGGTGGTCTCGTAGTGGGCTTGGCGGTTGGCCACATTGTCGAACTGGTTGGCCCACATGGCGCCATTGGGCTCAATCTCGTTCAATTCCTCGGCTAGACGCCCCGATAATTTGATGTAATTGTCGGGGTCTTCGTAGGGCAGGGCGGGGACCTCGCGCAGATTCGCACCGGTCATGCGAATGACGTCCTTTTTTTCCTGGGATTGGGTGTCGGGAATGACGATCACCGCGCTATATCCCAGGGACGCGCCAACCGTTGCCAGGCCGATGCCTGTGTTTCCGGCGGTGCCTTCCACAATCACGCCGCCCGGGCGCAGCGTGCCGCGCTTTTCCGCATCGCGGATCATGAACAGCGCCGCCCGGTCCTTGACTGATCCTCCTGGATTAAGGAATTCCGCTTTGGCCAGGATGTTGCAGCCCGTCTGTTCTGACAGGGCGCGCATCCGGATCAAGGGTGTATTGCCGATGGCGGCAATCAGGCCGTCGAAAAATTCCATTAGTTTGTCAACAATACAGAGAAGTGGCGCGTGGCCGACGCTGGACTGTACCTTTGGCGGGACCGCCATTCAAGAAATGAGACACGGATCGCGTTCTCCTCGCCAATATTTTGGGGTAGGGTCTGTGTCGGGAACTGGGAGTGCGCGGCGAGATGACTTTAAGCGGATACGGCGGGCGGCGGCGGCGGGGGCCCCCCATCACCAGAAGCGTGTTGGCGTGGGTGGTTGCCGTGGGCTTCATCTTGGGTGCTGCCTATATCTCGTTCCGCCAGGCGGCGTCTTTGGCCACCGCCCAAGTGGCCGAAATGCGCGTCGATCAAGAGCTGTTGGAACGAGAATTGAACGACATGGCGCTAAAAAATGCCGGTCTTCAGACGGCGTTGGAGGACGAGCAGGGCCGTGCCGCTGCGATGCGGGAGAAATACGAGCTGGCCATTCCCGACGCCGAAACCGAAGCCATGTTGGATGCCTTGCGAGAACGCCGAGAGGCCGGGGTAGCAGCAGAACGGCTGACCGAGGTGATTGCCGGGGCTCAAAACGAATGGGTGTGCCCCACGGAACCGGAAACCAGGCGGTTTGTCATCCAAACTCCTGTGAACGATGGCGCCAACGATCAGGCCGCCTTTGCTAATGGGACCGTGACCGTGACCGGGACAGGGGTTTCGGTCCTGTCCGAGGGCGGTCTGCCAGAGGCTTGGTTTAATGCCGGGAAGCCGGTGACGTTGACCTTCACCCGCATTGGCGGAGAGTCTACAGACGTGACGGGCGTGTTACCCTTACATCATTCCTTGGTTTTTGGGGCGGAGGTTCATCGGTTCAGCATCATCAAAGCGGAAACGCTTTCGTATGTTGCGGTCACCGGCCAAGTCTGCGTTTTTCCCTAAACGGGGGTACAATGCCGAAAAGCAAAGTCCGCAAAAAGACGTCGAATCCGCAGCCGATTGAAAAGGGCAGTCTTGTGAATTGGAAAACAATTGCCGCCGTTGGGGTGGCCGGTGTAGCCATTTGGAGTGTAATGACCCGGGGATCCGGTGGCGTCGATCAGACGGATTTCGCGGGGCTAGTGAGCGCTGGCCAACCGGCTCTGGGTGACGTTGTTACAGTGCCGGAATTGGGCCGTGACCATGTGCGTGCCGGAACGCCGATGGAATACCGCAACGATCCGCCGACTTCTGGCACCCATTGGCAAATTTGGGTGGATCCGGGATTCTATACCCAACAGCAACCGCTGGGGGCGTTAGTCCATTCCATGGAGCATGGGCACGTCGTCATTTTTTATGGCGATGTGGGCGATGATAATTTGGCGGTCATCGAGGATTGGGCGAACACATGGCGCGACAATTGGGATGGTGTTGTGGCGGTTCCTCGACCGGATTTGGGGGCCGGTGTAGACCTAGCGGCGTGGACCCACCACATCCGCCTGGAGTCCTTTGATGCCGCCGCCGCCGCCGCCTTTGTCGATCAGTATCGCGGTCGCGGCCCGGAAAATCCGGTGCGCTAGTGCAGATCGTGGTCCGAAGGACCGCGTGAATCTGAACGGAAATAAGAGCGGAGGCTAGCGAGGCAAACTCGAGCTGCCCATCAGGAATTCATCCACGGCGCGGGCGCATTGGCGGCCCTCACGGATCGCCCAAACCACCAAGGATTGGCCTCGTCGCATGTCGCCCGCAGCAAACACTCCGTCCTGAGACGTCCGATAGGAATTGGTGTCGGCTTCCACGTTCCCGTGCCCATCCTTGGCAATCCCCAAATCGTCGATCATGCCCTGATGGGTCGGGTGCAAAAACCCCATGGCCAATAAAACAAGGTCGGCGGGAAGCTCGAAATCGCTGGCCTGGACTTTCTCTAGATTGCCGTCGACCCGAAAGGCATGAAGGGTGGCCACTTTGCCATCCACACCGGAAAAATGGTCGGTGGCGACGCTCCAATCGCGTTCGGCCCCTTCGTTTTGGGACGTTGATGTGCGAAAGCGGAGCGGCCAGTCGGGCCATGTGAGGCCTTTGTCTTCGGCGTCTGGTGGGCGCGGCATTATTTCCAACTGAGTGACCGACTTGGCGCCTTGGCGTACCGAAGTGCCGATGCAATCCGACCCGGTATCGCCGCCGCCAATGACCAAGACATGTTTGCCGGTGGCCAGAATGTCCGTCACCCCATCCTGATCTTCGCCGCTGTTGCGGCGGTTCTGTTGGGGCAGGAATTCCATCGCCAGGTGGATGCCCGCCAAATCTCTGCCCGGAACCGGCAAATCGCGCCCGTGTTCCGATCCGCCGGACAGGACCACCGCGTCAAAATCCCGGGTAATCTCAGCGATCGAAATATCGGGGCCCACTTTGACCCCGGTGCGGAAGGTGACCCCTTCGGATTCCATCTGGGTTACCCGTCGATCAATGTTGTGTTTTTCCATTTTGAAATCAGGGATGCCGTATCGCAGCAAGCCGCCAGGTTTCTGATTTTTTTCGAACACCGTGACCCTGTGGCCTGCGCGCGACAACTGCTGGGCACACGCCATCCCCGCGGGGCCTGCACCGATCACAGATACTGTGCGACCGGTGTCGTGGTCGGCCGGGCGGGGTAGCACCCAGCCTTCTTCCCACCCACGGTCAATAATCGCGCCTTCGATGGTTTTGATGGTGACCGGATCGTCGATGATGTTCAGGGTGCACGATGCTTCGCACGGCGCCGGGCAAATGCGCCCAGTGAACTCCGGGAAATTGTTCGTGGAGTGCAGGACATCCAGCGCGGCTTTCCATCCGCCCCGGTAAACCAAGTCATTCCAGTCAGGGATGATGTTACTGACCGGACATCCGTTTTGGCAGAACGGGATCCCGCAATCCATGCACCGGGCACTCTGGTTCGACAGCTCGGACTGATCGAGGGGGACGGCAAATTCGTTGTAATGCTTGATCCGATCAGCCGCCGGAGCAGTGTCCCGATCCTTGCTCGGTATTTCCAAAAACCCCGTTACTTTACCCATTGCGATGCGCCCTAGCTCCCGGCGACCCGAGTCGCTTGGGCCTCCGGTTGGCTGGGCAACTCTGTCAGCGCCCGGCGATAGTCTACTGGGACCACCTTGACGAATTTGGGAATCATGTCAGCCCAGTTGGCCAGGATGTGTTCAGCCTGGGCGCTGTTGGTGTATCTGGAGTGATGGGTGAGCATGGTATGAAGCCGCGGGGCGTCCTGGCCGAGCATGTCTTCCATGACTGCCGCCAGTCCGTTGCTCTGGCCGGCACTGGCGCGAATTTCTTCGTCAGACCGGGTGTCGGTGAAGCGTTCCAATTCCACCATTTCGGGATTGAGCTTGCCTTCGAACGTGCCGTCTTCGTCCAGAACATAGGCGATACCACCGCTCATACCCGCCGCGAAATTGCGCCCGGTGTCGCCGATCACCACCACCACACCGCCGGTCATATATTCACAACCATGGTCGCCCACGCCTTCCACCACCGCATAGGCGCCGGAATTGCGCACCGCAAATCGCTCGGCGGCGATACCACGGAAATAGGCCTCGCCAGAGATGGCGCCGTACAAAACAACATTGCCGACGATCATGCTGTCTTCTGGAACGAGTGGGCTGACCGGATTGGGATAGACAATCAGCCGCCCACCGGACAGGCCCTTGCCCGCGTAATCGTTTGTCTCGCCCTTTAGTTCCAGGGTGACGCCGCGCACCGCCCAGGCCCCGAAACTTTGTCCTGCGGTGCCGGTCAATGCCACGTGAATGGTGTCGTCGGGCAATCCCGTGTGACCGTGCTTGGAGGCGATCCGCCCCGACAGCATGGCGCCAGTGGTGCGGTCGGTGTTTTTGATTACCGATTCGATGCGCACCGGGGTGCCGGATTCCAGCGCCGCTTTGGCCTCAGCTATCAACCGGCGATCCAAAATGTCGTCGATCAAATGGACCTGGGATTCCGTGTTGCTGATTGCGACCCCCGGAGCGGGGTTGGGTGTTTTCAACAGCCGCGCCAGATCTATCCCTTTTGCCTTGAAGTGGGTGATTCCCCGACGCATGACCATGCGGTCGGAACGGCCAATCATTTCTTCAAAAGTACGGAAGCCCATTCCGGCCATCAATTCCCGCGCTTCCTCTGCGACAAAGAACATGAAATTGATGACGGCCTCCGGCGTGCCGGTAAAGCGTTTGCGCAGAACCTTGTCTTGGGTGGCAATCCCGACCGGGCATGTGTTCAGATGACATTTTCGCATCATGATGCAGCCGGACGCCACCAGAGGAGCGGTAGAAAATCCGAATTCATCCGCCCCCAAAAGCGCGCCGATAATCACGTCGCGACCGGTGCGGAATCCGCCATCCACTTGGACTGTGATACGGCCGCGCAGCTGATTAAGAACCAAGGTTTGATGGGTTTCGGCCAAGCCGATTTCCCACGGGCTGCCCGCGTGTTTGATGGATGTCTGGGGGCTGGCACCGGTGCCCCCAGATGTACCGGCAATGGTCACGTGATCGGCGCGGGCTTTTGCCACGCCGGCTGCCACTGTTCCGACCCCCAATTCCGAAACCAATTTAACGCTGACCATGCCTTCGGGGTTGACGTTTTTCAGATCAAAAACCAGCTGGGCTAAATCTTCGATGGAATAGATGTCATGGTGGGGCGGCGGCGAAATTAGCCCCACGCCGGGTGTGGAATGCCGGACCTTGGCGATGGTCGCGTCCACCTTGTGGCCAGGCAATTGTCCGCCTTCACCGGGTTTAGCGCCTTGGGCGATTTTGATTTGCATCATGTCGGAATTGACCAGGTACTCCGTGGTCACGCCAAATCGCCCGGACGCTACCTGCTTGATCGACGAGCGCATGGAGTCGCCGTTTGCTTCTGGCGTGAAACGGTCGGTTTCTTCGCCTCCTTCACCCGTGTTTGACCGCCCGCCGATGCGGTTCATGGCGATGGCCAACGACGTGTGCATTTCCCGTGAAATCGAGCCATAGGACATGGCCCCGGTGGCAAAGCGTTTGACGATTTCTTTTGCCGGTTCCACGTCATCCAAGGGGACCGGAGTGTCGGCAGACTTTAATTCGAACAGCCCGCGCGGCGACATCATGCGTTCGGTTTGATCGTTGATGGATTTGGCATAGGCCCGGTAGTCATCCAAAGCGTTGCCGCGTGCAGCGTGTTGAAGTTTCGAAATGGAATCCGGTGACCAATAATGTTGTTCGCCCCGTTCGCGGTATTGGTAATCGCCGCCAGTGTCCAGGGCGTCGCGGTAAATCGGAATATCGCCGAAGGCTTGGGTGTGCCGGGTCACTGTTTCGATGGCGATTTCGTCCAGGCCGACCCCTTCGATGGCGCTGCCGGTGCCAAAGAAATATTGCTCGACGAAATTGCTCCGCAGGCCCACCGCGTCAAAAATTTGTGCGCCGCAATACGACAAGTATGTGGAGATGCCCATTTTCGACATCACCTTCAGCATGCCTTTGTTCGCGGCCTTGACATAATTGGTGTGGGCTTGGGCCTCGGTCAGGTCTTCGGCAAGGGTACCGGTGGCAACCATGTCTGACAGGGTCTCGAATGCCAGGTAGGGATTAACAGCTTCTGCGCCGTATCCGGCCAACACACAGAACTGGTGGATTTCTCGGGCTTCGCCGGTTTCCACGACCAACCCGGCTGCGGTCCGCAGACCCGCCCGGATCAAATGATGATGGACCGCCCCGGTGGCCAACAAGGCGGGGATAGCAATGCGCCCCTCATTCATGGCCCGGTCGGACAAAATTAGCACATTGTCGCCCGCTTCAATGGCGGCTTGGGCCGCTGCACACAGGCCATCCAAAGCCGCCTTCATTCCGCCCGCCCCAAGATCGGCGAAATAGGTCATGTCCAAGTCGGCGGCGCCAAATGGGTTGTCGGCAAAGCTGCCAATGGCGCGAATTTTTTCCAGATCGGCGTTGCTCAGGATCGGTTGGTGCACTTCCAAGCGCGGATGGCTATCGTCCACCGTCAGTCCCAACAAGTTCGGCCGCGGGCCAACCAGCGACCGCAAGGACATCACCAAGGATTCCCGGATGGGGTCGATGGCCGGGTTGGTTACCTGGGCAAAGTTCTGACGGAAATAATTGTAAAGCAGCTTTGGCCGGTCAGACATGGCGGCAATGGGTGTGTCATTGCCCATGGAGCCGGTGGCTTCCATGCCATTTTCTGCCATCGGCGCCATCAGGAATTTCAGATCTTCCTGGGTGTACCCGAACGCCTGCTGGCGGTCCAACAGCGACGGAGCGCCAGGGGTGCTTGTTGCCGGAGCTTCCGGCAAATCTTCCACTTGGACCTGTGTGCGATCCAATAAATCCTGGTATGGGTGCGCCGCCGCAATGTCGGCTTTCAACTCGGCGTCGTCGATAATGCGCCCCTGTTCGGTATCGATCAGGAGCATCTTGCCGGGCTGCAACCGCCATTTTTGGACGATGCGACCTTCGTCCATCGGCAGCACACCGGCTTCGGACGACAACACCACCATACCGTCGTCGGTGACCACATAGCGGGCAGGACGCAGGCCGTTGCGGTCCAGGGTTGCGCCGATTTGGCGACCGTCGGTGAAGGCGATCGCCGCGGGGCCATCCCAGGCTTCCGTCAAGGCGGCGTTGAATTCGTACATGGCCCGTCGTGTGGGATCCATCAGGGCGTTCCCCTGCCAGGCTTCGGGGATCATCAACATGACCGCCTGAGCCATGGGATACCCGCCCTGCACCAACAACTCCAAGGCGTTGTCGAAGGATGCGGAGTCCGATTGGCCTTCGGGCAACAGTGGCCAAAGTTTGTCCAAATCGTCGCCCAGCAATTCCGATGACAGGGATTGGCGGCGGGCATTCATCCAATTGATGTTGCCGCGCACGGTGTTGATTTCGCCGTTGTGGCAAATCATCCGGAACGGTTGAGCCAAATCCCAACTGGGGAAGGTGTTTGTTGAAAACCGCTGATGGATTAGCGCCAAGGCGCTGACCAACCGTTCATCCCCCAGGTCCGCAAAAAACGTCCCGGTATCTTTTGCCAGCAACATGCCTTTGTAAAGAACGGTGCGGCTGGAAAACGACGGCACGTAGAATTCGCGGGCGGAATCCCCCAGCCTGGCAACCCCGTGGGCGGTGCGCTGGCGGATCACATACAATTTGCGCTCGAAGGCATCTTGGTCTGGGGTGGCGTCTCCGCGCCCGACAAAAACCTGGCGGATGACCGGTACGGTTTTTCTAACGTTGGACCCAAGCACATCTGTGTTCAACGGCACATCGCGCCAACCCAACAAAGTTTGGCCTTCGGCTTCGATGTTGGATTCCAGCAAGGTCTCGCAGGCCCCGCGTACATTGGCGTCTTGAGGCAGGAAGACAACGCCAACCCCATAGTCCCCGAGCGCTGGCAATTCGAGGCCAATTTCCGAACATTTGGCCGTGAAGAAATCATGGGGAATTTGCAGCAGGATTCCGGCACCGTCTCCCAGATCCGGATCAGCGCCGACGGCCCCCCGGTGGGTGAGGTTAACCAGGATTTCCAATCCCTGGCGGATGATTTTGTGGGTCTTTTCGCCACTGATATTCACGACAAAGCCGATTCCGCAGGAATCATGCTCGTGCTTGGGATCGTACATCCCTTGGGCTTTAGGGAGTCTGTTAGCCACTAGCGCGCTCCCGCAGCATGCAGGGCGAAGGTGTTCGTTGTGCGAGGCATCGTCGTTCTATCTGTGCGCCGTTTTCACAGCGCGTATCCTTTTCTGTTGGGCATCCTATATTACGCACCAAACGGGGCGCTTGTTATAGCGCGGGACCAGCCGATTGGAATAGGTGGCCGGCCCCCTATTCAGCAGTTGTTGGAACCCATTCGTCGGCTAAACGCTCCCCTTCCGCCGCGTCCTCCGGCGAAATCGTCTGGGCCACTAAACGCAAAACCCCGTCAGCGTTGGGATGTCCCACACGCTTGGCCAGCAGTAGCCATTTGGTTCCCTCCACCACGTCCTTTTCCACACCCTGTCCGCCGGCCAATGCGGCACCGACAAAAAAGATGCTTTTGACCACCCCCTGCTCGGCGGCCTTGATGTGCCAGAAAAACGCCTGGGCATTATCACGTTCCATTCCCAGGCCGTTTGCAAACAGGTCGCCGATGTTGCTTTGGGCGCCGGCCACGCCTTGTTCGGCCAAGGGCAACCACTCTTTCATGGCGGTTTCATAGTCTTCCGCTTGTGCGGCGACGACGCCGGCGGCGAAATCGGCACGGGCAGGGCCGGCAGAGAGAAAAAGAAACCCAGCCAAAGCAAGACTCAGCGCCGATTTGCAGGCGCCGACAAGTGGTAGGTTCAAGGTCGAACTCCCAGAAATTTGCCAGAGGCCACACCCCAAGCAAGCCCACGATCAGGCACTTTCAAACAGTATACCGGTTGCCAGGGAGGGCTTGCAAACGGTTGCTTTCACTATCTTATTTAGGATTCCGACGGGGGCTTGGTTAATTTGTCCATGACCGTTTTCTTGGTTTTGGTAATTTTGTCGGCGGTTGGCCCCAAATCTTCCTTCAATTGCTCATGGGCGGCGCGAAGGGTCGGTTCGGCATTTTTCCACGCCTCTTTGGCTAAGGGTTTGACCTGGTCCCGGTATATTTCCCCGGCTTTGGCCTGGACCCGGGGATCAGCGGCCACCCGCTTTGCCGCTTGCAGCAACAATCTTTGTAACAGCGTCATGACTTTTGGGGCCGACCGTTGGGGAGTGTGGCATCGCAAAAAATTGCCCCAGAGAATTTTGCCCCGTCAACCAATGCCCCAGTCAACGTGGACCGTGCAAGGTTAGCCCCCGTCAAATTGGCACCGGTGAAATTAGCGCCAACCAAGTCAGCGCCCGCCAGGTTGGCTCCTGTCAGATCCGCGCCTGACAAATTTGGGCGCCACGTGCGGTTTTTATTTTTGGCGTCTTTTTCCGTCAAGGTTGCGGGTTCAAGGCGGCTGCCGCTCAGATTGCTACCGGTCATCAGCGCCCCGGTCATATCGGCACCGCGCAGTTGGCCCCCCGCAGATCAACGCGGAAAAAATTTATTTGATCGGAATCGGACCATTCAAGATTGGCGCAGAACATATCGGTAAAACTTAGGTCCGCTTCTTTCAGGGTAGAGTGGCTGAGATTGACCCCGGCCATCAATGCCCCGGATAAATTGATTCTGGGTAGGCGCAATCCTGACAGCTCGGCAAAGCGTAATTCCGCCCATTTGCCGCCGACTTGGCCGTGAACAAACCGTTGGTGACCCAGGACCGCATCTGCTCTTGTCGCGTCATACCGTTTCTATGGCCCGACACTAGCACCAAGGCCCAGTCTATGTGTCAAATCCTTTGGCAACATGTGACAATCGCACCTTTAGCGAATTAAAGTGCCGTCGGAGTTTTGCAAAAAAAATCGGCCGCCCGGGGGAGGCGGCCGATTTGCTCGGGGTAGGGAGGGAACGAGTTGAAGAGACTAATGCGCTCCGGAAACCAGCAGGTTTGCCGCTCGGGTCAGACCGCCATCTGCCCGCTTGTCGAAGCGAACGGCTTGGCCCTTGGACAAGCTGGATAATCCAGAACTGTCCAATGCGGTGAAGTGAACAAACACCTCGCGGCTGCCGTCGTTTGGATCGATATAGCCGTATCCTAGATCCGGCTCGTAACATTTTACCGTTCCAGTGATCGTAGCAGATTGAGGGGTTTTTGGGTGCACTTGATTGGTTCCTAGTTTGTAATCAGCCTGCGCTCAGGCCCATAGCTCGCAAGTTCTGTGCCAACCAGGCGCCCCAAGGAATAGGTTGAAATATCAAAAGGTTACATGGGGCGGCTGAACGAGGGGAATTCAAAAAGGAAGGAATTCCATCAGGTGGTAGTTGAAATGAACCAGTCGGATCGGGCGGAATTCTGGTAAGTTTCCTGCCTCACTGGCCAAAACCTGGGGGGCGGATTGTGAGACAGCTTGCCATAATAGTCCTACTTGGAATGGGGATTTCGGGAACAGCTTGGGCGGACGGAATTGCGGACATGCTGACTTGCAAAAGGATGCAGGAGCCGTTGGTGGACCTGGTGCCCGTTTGCACCCAAGCGCTGAATTCCAAGGACCTGAGGGAAATGGATATTGCCGATACGCTTATGCATCGGGGCTGGATTTTGTTGAAGTTGGGAGAGGTTAATGGGGCGTTGGTCGATTTGAGTCTGTCCATCGACTATAACCCACAGGTAGGTAAGGCCTATTTCCTGAAAGGCCTAGCCTTTGAGGCCATCGGTGAAGACAAGCGCGCCGACGGACAATTCAAAAACGCCTTCTTCTATGACCCGGAGGACACCGAAATCGCTACAAAAATGGCGGAGCGGGGACTGCTCTGACTCGGGAAATTGGATGGCTTTAGCGGCTAGAAACAATTGCGGAAATCACCGCAATGCTGGCCATGACCACCGCCAGAGTGATTAGGACCCACCGGGCATATTTGGTGCCCGCGAACCGATCCCAGATCATCGATCCGAACAGGATCAATCCACCGGCGACCATAAGAATCTTCAACGCCATGGACTGTTGATACCTTGATACTAAAAAATGTGCGATGGCGGCGACTAGAGTTCCGTGAAAGCGCTGGGCTATAATCCTGGCCCATGGCATCCGCGTCAGAAGATTTTTCCGTCGTCCAAGGTCGCCCTAGGCTTTCACCATCGCTGGTTTTGCCGTTGTAGACCGCGACGCTTTTTCTTTCAGCGTTCCTGCTGTTTTTCGTCCAACCCATGTTCACCAAGATGGTTTTGCCCTCCCTTGGGGGTTCGGGCTGGCGGGATTTGGAGGCCGATCCCACCTCTGCCATTTGGACCGACGACTTTTCGAACATCGTCGGTGCGTTACGTTGGCAGCCATTCTAGTTGGCTCACACAAATCCGCACATGGCATGACGCTTTCAGCGTGATATAGAATTGCACCTGACCTGCGAATAGTTTTTTAAAGTTCAGCCATGTTACGCACACGAATTGTCATCGTCATCGTCATCACCACCGCAGTGATCACTGGGGTGGTGGGTGTTTTGTTCCGGCCCATTGATGGCCCACCCCGGTCGGCCGTTGAGTCGCCGGGGGCAGTGCCAGGGGATGGAGCGGAACTTCGCACACCTGCTGCTCGATCCGCGCAACCCTTGCAACAGACCGCCGGAATTTGTTAGGGGTCTTCGGGACTGGGGAACAAAGCGTCGGTCCGCCCAAGAATTCGATAGGTCGCTAGCCCCACCCATTCGTGTACCGCCTCGCTAAACGAGGCAAGCCCTGAGGTCGGTTTGAAACGTGGCCGCCACGATGCCCCGCCGCCGGTGGTGAAATCCACGGGGTAGGGGATCACTGCCCAACCAGCGGCACGGAAACTCCCCACCGCCCGGGGCATGTGCGACGCCGATGTGACCAACAGCCAAGATTGGCCGGGTGAAGGGTTCACCAAGTCGGCCGCCAAGACTGCGTTTTCATAAGTGTTCGTGGCGGCGTCCTCGAACTGAATCCTGGCGGAATCAAGGCCCGCTGCCTTCAGCACCACCTTTGCCACATCCGCCTCGGTGGGGATTTCGGGGTTTGAAGATTTCCCACCGCCCGTGAAAATCAAATGGGCTTTTTCGTACCGACGGCCTAGTTGGGCGAACTCGATCAACCGTTCTGCATTGTCGTTCACGGCGATCCGCCCACGGGCGCGAAACAGCCCCGGCTGGGTGGTTCCTCCCAACACAATAATTCCGTCAACCGTGGGGGGCAGTACCTGAGCCTGGGGGAAACGATTTTCCAGTCCCGAAATCATAGCGCTGCCGACCGGGAAGACGGCGATCACCATCAGCACGGCAAGGGCGAGGCTAGCCAACCAGCGTCCGGTCCGGGCCCAGGGAGTCCACAACAAGACAATTCCCAGGAACAGCCCGGTGACTAGGACCCGGCCGGGTTCGGCAAAAACCCAAAACCATTGCGCCGCTAGTTGATACACCGCCTATGCCTCCACTTGTTGGGAACGCCGGCTCGCGTTACCCAGCTTTGCCGACCTCTGTGGCTTCGGCGACTTCATTCAGGCGGCCCGTTTTGACTTCATACACAAACCCATAAATGGGAATGCGTGCGGGCACTAGAGGATGTTCCCGAATTCGCTTTACGTCCGCGGTCACTGTCCGGGTGTGGTCGTCGATGGTCAGCCAATCGATGTAGTCGCCTTCCGCCGATCCGGTGCTGGCACCATGGTCGTGCCAGCCATTTTCGTCGGCGTGGGACGTGTCCAGGCTGGAATTTAACAAGCGGCGCATGGTCGCGTCATCGAACGTCTCCATCCCGCAATCGGTGTGGTGAATGACGAACCATTCCTTAGTGCCCAGCAACTTGTAGGAAATGACCAGGGATCGGATGGCGTCGTCGCTGGCGCGGCCGCCGGCGTTGCGGATCACGTGGGCATCGCCTTCTGACAATCCCGCGTATTTGGCCGGATCCAACCGGGCGTCCATGCAGGTCAGAATGGCGAAGCCGGCGGCCGGCGGCATTGCCAGATTTGTTCGATCGCCGAATTCGGCCACATAGTCTTCGTTGGCCGACAAGACGTTGTCTAAAATCCCCATCTTTTTTGTCCTCCCAAAGTTTAGATCCAATCAACGATTTCAATAGGGTTTAGGTGTGGAAATTTCCAAAACCCATATTAATTTGTGAATTAAACCGATCTACAGCAGAAAACAACGAGGGGTCCGGGGCGCGTTCCAAGGTCCTAATCGCCCGCTGGCTCCATGACACCAAATAACGTTCCATCTGGATTCGAAAAATAGGCATGGGTGCCCACACCGGGGATTTGGTTGGTGCCGTTGACCAACTTGCCGCCAGCCTTTTCGATGCATGCCGTTGCCTCACCCAATGACTCCGCATTGACCGTATTGATAACCGATTGATCTAAATCCTTGGACATGATCCCGCCGTCAATCCCGGGAGTGTCCTTGGGGCCAGTGTTGGCCAGCCAATAGCCCTGGGGGCCCTCCCAGGTGGCGGACTTCCCATCCCAGGGCTTCACGGTAAAAAACCACGGTCTTTTCCAAGTCGTCCGATAAAATTTCGAAATGAATGGGACGTGACATTCTAGCCTCCGTTGGTTATTTCCGTTGCGCTTTTCAGCGAAGGATTGTTGCATGTTCCGTGTTTGTTCGAAAATCCCACCGCGGCCCCGTTGGGTCGTCCCGGGTTCAACGGTGGTGGGATTCGCCGCTTTTTGATGTATAATCCCCTTAATTGCTACCGGCAGTAGGCCACAGCTAAGTCCAACCTGCGCGAGCCCGAAGAAAACGGGGCCGTGTTTTCAGGAGCAGGATCATGGTGGATGCCATTAATTCCAGTCCGGCGGGCTCGGGCGCCCCTCTGCGGATTTCCAATTCCGACAAGTTAAAACAAGTCACTTCAAGTGAAGCCACACCGAGCAAGGCCGATGAGCAAGCGCCTGACCAAACTGGTGTGGAGAAGTCCAAGGAAGATCCGGCCGTCACCTCGAATTCCATAAAAGCCGATGAGCGGGTCACTAGGACGAAGGAGTCCCTGGGTATTGGTGAGGCTGTGGTTGGTGCGGCGATCAGTGCGACCACCGAAATTGGCAATTTGTTGAGCGCAGCGATTACGGTCGCGGAGGACGCCAGCGATGAAGGCCTAGACGCTGAGGCCCGTGAAGAGGCCCAAAAAGCGTTTACCCAGATCACCCAGAACATTGATGAAACCGCCAAAGGCGCCAGCTTCGAAGGGTTTAATTTGGTTGACCCGGGTGCCCGGGACATCACCGTTCTGACCACGGAATCCGGGGTTGATATTGAAAGCCAAGCTGAAAAAATTTCCAGCGCCGGTTTGGGAATTGACAAACTTTCCATGGGCACGGCCGCCAGCGCTGACCACGCCGCCGCGAAATCCAAAGAGGCGCTGTCGCACACGACATCCGCCCTGGCCCGGTTTGGCGCCACGGCCACACGGATCAGTGAACTGGGTACCGCTGAAATCCAAGCCACGTTATCGGCAGACGAACTGCTTCCCGGGGTCGACGCTTCCTTGAGTTCGGCGGCTGCCGAAAAACTTGCGGCTCAGGTCAAAGAGGCGCTCAGCCAAACCGGCCTTAATATCGCCAACGCAAAACCGGAAGCCCTGGGGGCAGCGACCGCGTAGGGAAATGATCCTAAGTTGGTTGGCGGGGAGTGGCTAGGCTAGCTGCGTTTCCAGAATGTTGTTGATCGCGTTGGTCACTTCGAAGACGTCGATGGGTTTGGTGATGTAATAGGCGAACCCTGAGGCAAGGCCGCTCGATACGTCACGATCGGACGCCTTTGCGGTCAAGGCGATGACTGGAATACCCGACGTCCCAGGGACATCTTTCAGCAATTTGATTGCCGAAAACCCGTCCATGCCGGGGAGGTTAATGTCCATCAGGATCAAATCGGGATGGTAAAACGTGGCCATGTCCACGCCAATTTCGCCGCTGTGGGCCGAAACCATTGTCGCGTCGGGAATCCCAGAACTTAACGCTTCCAAAAGCTTCAAGCTGCTGGGATTGTCTTCGACGCACAGGATGGTTTTGCCCGCCTCAGATCCGTTTGGTCCCAAGAACTTTTCAGCAATTTCTTCTGGGAGTTTTGGCGTTAAGGTTCCCTCAATGATGGGAAACTCCAGCCAAAATTTGCTTCCCATTCCTGGGTCGCTCTGAAAACCGACACGGCCGCCCATGGCTTCGGTAGGGCGTTTTGTTGTCGAAAGGCCAATGTCGGTTCCCGCGAAGTCGGTGTTTTCTTGACCCAGGCGGGAAAACTCTTTGAACAATTCCTTTTCCCGGCCTTCGGGAATTTCAGCGCCCGTGTCTGAAGCCATCATACGCAGCGCCCGTTCTTCGGTGACCTCCACGGACAGTGTCAAGGATCCACCCAGTTTGTTGTATTTGACGCCATTGGACAACAAATTCAAAAGCGTCTGTTGCAGTCGAGTTTCATCAACATTGATGGTCGGCAAATGCACCTTGGTGGTTAGGTCGTCAAACCGGATCTCTTTCTGGTCGGCCAATTGACGTGTCGTGGTTATCGCCGAAGCGATTATTGGTGCCGGATCGACATCCGCTGGCTCCAACATCAGTCCACGAGGTTCTATGTTGACCAAATCTAAAACGTCGTCGATTAACGTCTGGTCGCCCGGTTGAATTTGGAACACAGGACCTGCCCAAATCATTGCTTCACAGGATCGTACCGCGCCAGGGGCGTTTCGCAGCGGTCAGGGTGAGGTACACTGGCAAAGGTGATCGCATTGGCGATCCATTCGGGAGTGATCCGTGCGCAGAGTTATGGTCGTGATTTGGGCTGGGGTTTTTGCCTTGAATATCGGAGTCGCTCGCGCCCAAGGAGTGGCGGTGGATTTGGAATTGATCCTGGCGGTCGATATTTCCCAAAGTGTCGATCCGTTCGAAGCCTACATGCAACGCCAGGGCTATGTCAGAGCAATGTCGGACCCTCAGGTTATCGAGGCGATCCAAAGTGGGTATCACGGGGGAATCGCCGTTACGTACATCGAATGGGGTGGCCCGGGAATTTGGATCACCATCGCTGACTGGCGATTGATTTCCAGCAAAGAAGACGCCGTCGGATTTTCACAGACCTTGGGGACGGAATTGCTGACACGGGGCACAGGCACATCAATTTCCGGCGTTCTCGCTTATGCGTCGACCTTGTTCAATGCCAACGGGTTTCACGGGGAGCGCCGGGTCATCGATATCTCTGGCGATGGCCCAAACAGTTCTGGCGGTATCGTGTCTTATTCGCGGGATGATGTGGTGGCGGCCGGGATCACAGTGAATGGTCTGGCCATCAACAACTTCGAAGGTGGGCTTTTTTCGCTGCCCGACCTGGATGTGTATTACCAGGAATGTGTGGTGGGAGGTCCCGGAGCGTTCGTGGTTGCCGCTGACGGGTTTGGATCTTTTGCCGAGGCAATTTTACGAAAGCTCATTTTAGAAATCGCCGACGCTTCGCCGCCGACAAATGCCCCGCAGGGCTACCCACAGGTGCTAATGGTCCAGGCACCCCCCGGGCCATTTTTGGCCCCTCAGAAATATGCCCCGGAATGTGATATCGGCGAACGTATGCGCTTGTTCAATAACCCAGGCCTGCGCAATCCGACCCTGTTGATTGATCCGGATGCGCCGCGGCCCTAGAGCCCTTATTGTTTATCCCAGCAAAATGGCGACGAAGGCCAGTGTGACCAGCGTCGCAAAGGCGACACTTGCCAGTACGATAATGATCATCTTCACAATGACCGGCGCGCCCTTGGTTTTACGTTTTGGGGCAACAGCAACAGCCGCGGCGGCGGCTTTGGGGGTAGCTGGGGCTGGAGCGGCTTCCGCGACTCCAGCAGGTTTCTTGCCCTTGGATTTCTTTTTGTTATCGTCCCTGTCAGCGTCCGCCCCGCCTGGCTGAGAGTGATCCGGCGGTGGCCCGTCGGTCTTTTTTTTCTTCTTGGACATGTAGACAACAAAATCTTTGGTTTCATTGGTATCGGGATAGAAAATTTCCCGCACCACGCGGACGGCGTCGACAGATTGTTGGGCCTCAAGGCGCTTGGCGTCGTCGACAGCCCGCTCTTTTTCTCCCTCTCCATACTGTTCCTGGAGATTCCACCGGGTCTGGCCCTTGTTGCGCACGTAAACTTCGTATGTGGTTTCCACAGCAAATCGCCTTTATCCAAGGAAATCCCGGCATCGGTGCGCATAGGGTGGGGTGCTGCTCGCGCAGCTTCGTCAGAAATTTGTACGGACAGAGATCCGCCGAATCGCCGAGGCGCCTTTCTGACGGCCATTATTACCCGCAAATATAACTACACGGCAACCGAGTATAGGTTGAAAAAAAACCCGTAAAAATTTAGTAGGATTGTGCGTGGAGCATCAGCAAATGGTCTAGCATGCGCTCACCGATGTTGACTCCCGTGACGTCTTGGTCGGCGCGATAATTAAATGGGAAAATCACATCTTCCACGAAGGCCGCACCCTCCATGTCGATCAACACGTTGACAGCGGCGCACGCCAATCCGTGGCTTTGGGCGGCCCTGACTGCCAGATCACACACGGCTTGGCCGTATTCCCTAGCCACTACCAATTCGAACTTTCGAAAGGCGTAGGTGTCGGCGTCCGCCGTCAAGTATTCGGTGGACGAGATGACTTGGTCACCCAGAACCACCATCCGCCCAAAATGTTTGACGTCGATAAAGGGTTGGATGGACAGCCGATTCTTCAAGGCGCGGGCGTAATCCACCAAACTGATAAATCCGTCAAAGGTGTCCACCCGTAGGGCAGTTTGTTTGGCATCACGATTGCTCACCAGAATTGGCAGGCCACCCACGTCATCGATCTTTTCGCGCAGATAGCTGACGTTCTTGCGGGTCAATAGAACCTTGGGCACAAACGGGATTTCAGCGTCCAGATAGGTGCCGTTGCGGCGATAGCCTGGGTCCGACAAAACTGGATACTCGCCGGCAAAAGAGGTGCAGTCGTTTTCACGGTACAGTGCGATTTCCTGGGCGCGGACCTTTGACCATGGGGTGGTGGCGATGCGGTACAACACAAAGCTGCCTTTGCCCGGAAGCTTGGTCTTGGGCTTGTTGGGATCAATCTCGATGACCTCGATGTTTTTGTATTTCGCCAGCTTGCGAAACTCCGTCAAAATAACGTTGCCGCCAGGACCATTGATCAAGATCAAAGTGGGCGGTGATTTTTTGGCCGCCTTCTTCGTCGACTTTGGCGGCGTGTAATCGGCCTTGGCGATTAAATACTCCACAACTTTTTCCGATGTTTTTACCCCGGTGCATTCTTCCGCCCGGGGAAAATAGCAGGGGTAATTCACCTCCAACACCTGGTGGCGATCGCTGCTGACGATCATGTCAACGCCACCGAATTCAAAGCCGCTGGCGTGGGTGGCGCGGATCGCCGTTGCTTCCATTTCTGAGGAAAACTTCATGGGCTCCACATTGATCTCGTCGTCGGACCGATTGGTGCGGAAATCATAATCGTTTCCGTGGTAAGCGATGCTGTCGATCACCGTGTCGCCCAGCACAATGAGGCGGGCGTGTTGGGTATGGGGGAGGAATTCCTCGATGCGGAACGACTTCTTTTTTGTGGTGCCAAAAATCATCTGGCCGATCCACACCAGACTTTCCATGGTCTCCGCCTTGACCACGCCAATGCCGTGACCGCCGGGAATTTTGTCTTTGATGATCAGAGGAAATCCGCCCACCTGGGCGACTTTGGATTTCAAATATTCAGGATCAAGATTATTGAGGGCCACGGTGGGTGGGGTGGGGACCCCCACCAAATCCAACGCCTGATCCCGGGCGAAGTGGTAATCGAAATTCTCCAAGGAAACGCACATATGGGAGCGGAAAAGGGTGCGTGCGGCCGCTAAGCTTCGGGCGGGCAGCCGGTACAGCAGATATTTTTCCGAAACATCGAATTCTGGCACCTCGGCATCGCAGTCAATTTCAACCAACTCCAAACCGAATTTTTCGCACGCCGCCGTCAACAGATTGATCGACGTGCCATTCGTTCCGACGCGGTTAGCGATGATTAGCTTCATTAGTATCGAGCGTTGCAATAAGTTTTGGGCGCCGCTGAGACTATCGGACGCCAGGGCATTTCCGGCAAGGGCGGTGGAAAAATGTTTCGGTGGCGATTTGTCTGAAGCCCGATTATCGTCTCCAACTAACCGGGGAAAGGGTCGAAGAGATCATGGCATTGAAGTCTCTTACTATCGGACGGCCGCCTGGAAACCGACTTATTGTTCAATCGCGGAATCGAAATTCCGAATTTGGCCGACCACACCTTGTTATATGTCCCGGCGGGAAGGGAAGCCAGATTGGTCAAGGCACATCCGGGGCATCCGTTGCAACGCCTCCCAAAAAAGCCACGCCGAGCTGGACGAATCGACGAAAATGGATGCCAGTCCTTACGCGATGACCTTCGCACCGCTGGTAACCGCCACACTGTGGTTGTTCCAGAAGTGATGGTCCGCATGTTGGGGTGGTTCCTGGGAAATGCTGAGGATCTGACTGGGCCCGTCAGGGAGGGTTACTAACGATCGGCAGTAAAGAATGTCACCGATCGTCGTGATCAAATGTGGGAACGGACCGGGTCGGCAGGCCCAATCCTCAAAAAGGTGCCAACAAGGCCCTTGGGTTGCAACCCAGATACTGAGTACGATGCCAGGCAGTTCGGCAACTGGTTTTTGCTATGTCACGATTTGAAACCCTAAGATTTATCAACGCAGCCCATTTTTTTGACCACTTCTTCTTGTTGATTTTCCCAACGGCCGCATTGGCCATCGCCCGAGATTGGCAAATTTCGTATGGCGAGGCATTGGCGCTGGGGACACCGATCTTTGTGATGTTTGGTTTGGGGACTTTGCCGGCTGGGTGGTTGGGAGACCGCATGGATCGCTTGAATCTGCTGGCCATGTTCTTTTTGGGTTGCGGCCTATCAAGCTTGGTGATTTCCCTCTCCCGGGGGCCCATTTCCCTGATGATCGGCCTGGGGCTGCTGGGCCTTTTTGCTTCCCTGTACCATCCGGTGGGATTGGCTTTGGTTACTGGGCTTGGTGGCCGTACCGGCCGGGCGCTGGCGGTGAACGGAGTCGCGGGGAATTTGGGCCTGGCCGGTGCCGCCGTTCTCACCGGTATTCTTGCCACTTTCGGCGGCTGGCAAATGGCGTTCGCGGTGCCGGGAGTTGTGTCGGGTATTATTGCGCTTGCGCTTTTTTTCCGCCACCGGCATCACAGCAACCTGTCAAATCAAAATGCTGCGCCCGAGCACAATGATCGTGCCAGCGGGAGCCTACGGACCCAGATCACCGTGTTCGGGGTGATTTGTGTGGCGGCTCTGTTCGGCGGCTTGGTCTACAACGTCATTACAATTTCATTGCCCAAATTCTTCGATGAAAGGCTGATCGGTGTGGGCGGTGATCTCACATGGATCGGTGCATCCACCGGTCTGGTGTTTGCGATCGCGGCGTTTGCGCAGTTACCCGTGGGTGAGTTGTTGGATCGTTACGGGCCAAAATCATTGTTGATGGGTTTGCTCATTGCCCAGGTGATTTTACTTGTGGCCCTGGCCACCATGACGGGATGGCTGGCATTAGTCATCGCGTTGATCTTAGTGACCATGGTTTTTGCCCAAATCCCCATCACCAGTTGGTTGTTAGGCCACTATGTGCGCTCCAGCTTTCGAGCCCGGGCGGCGTCCGTTGAATATGTGCTGTCCCTGGGCATGGCGGCGGCAGTGGTCCCACTGATCGCTGGATTGCACGGCGCTGGCTTTGGTTTTGATTTCCAATATTTTGGCATTGCGCTGTCTGCAGCTGTCGTGCTGGTAGCTGCGGTGTTTCTGCCACGGGGGCGCGCAGTTCCCATAGCTGCTCAGTTGCAATCCGAGGAATAGATCTCGGCGGGTTCTGTTCGAACCTATTCAGGCATCAGCCAGCCTTCTTCTTCTAATTCGCTAAAATTGAACATGAAGTCGGTGTCCGCCGCGTCCATATGACAGTCGTGGCAGGCGGTGTTGTCGCCATCACCCAGACGGGACCCACTGGCTCTGAATTTTGCAAATTCCCAGTCACCGGCGCCACCGTCGTCGCCCCAGCCTTCACGCTTTTCCATCACCCACACATCCAACCGACGGCCTTTTTGGAACATCCCGTTTTCACCCAGAATGGGATTGCCCGCAGCATCCAACGCCGCCAAGTAGACCTCGCGCACGACAATGGTTCCGTCCAGAGCAGGTTGGCCGAATTCAGTGCTGTTGATGATGTCGATCTCGGCGTAGAGCTCGGCCAGGATTTTTTGCTCCGGGTCATTCACCACATAGAACATGAACCAACCGGGCACCCCTTTGTATTCAGGGAACGCCACCCGCTCGGCATTTTGTGCGACTGCCACACCAACGACCGCCCAGGCAACGGCGAGCCCCACAAGTAGAGACTTACCCATCTTCGGATTCCTTTTCAAAATTCATTGACGAGAAAGTCTAGTGGGGCCAGGTCCGGGATTCCACAAGCGCTGACTCCAATAAAGCAAAACAGCGGCTATTGGGGGCTATCGATCCGCTGAAAAGTGGGCATGAAAATGTTCACCTGTCAAAAAAAATATGCCCAGAAATATTCCTACGTCACAAAGGCTTGCCGAGAATCTATAAATTTGTTGAGGGGTCACAAAAGTACCGCCGAAGTTTTGTTCACCCATCACAAAGGAACGCACCTAGCCTCGCTATAGTTTGGGTGGTGCTACCTACCAAGGGCCTGGTGGGTGGAGGGGAAAATGAATGCTTTAAAACCGACAATGCTTGCTCAGGTCACCGGGGCAATGCGTTTGGAATTCGACAACGGTCTCGCCGGAAACATTCATGGTATTTTGAATCAGGGTCCCAGCGAGGTGCTGGATGTGGAGTTCGCCCAAGACAGCGCGAAGCTTCAAGCTCTGCAGATCAAACATTAGCTACGTTTCCAGGCCATCGCCAACGCTAGCCACAGAAAAATCTTCGAGTTGTTGGGCTAAATTTTTCAACAATAATATTTTTACTAGCGTCGCTTGACGCATGGGCGAACCGTACAAAGGTCAACTGTCGAATAGCTCAATATTTTCAGGGGGCGACAGTGTAAAAAATTTTGTACTTCCGATGGCTTTGGCGGTGTCACTTTCAGGATGCGTCATTATCGTCGGCAATCCAAAAAAAAATGGAAGACCAGGCAACCGGGATCAGCTGCACCATCTTGTTTGGCGGCATTGAATTTGGATGCCATCATAGAGGGGATGACGGCGACGCAGCCGAAGGCGGGTAGTCATTCGAATTCCGGGGCGCTTGAGCGCCTTTTTTTGGCAGTGTGGGGGTCATAGTTGTTCCAACACCAACTTCGCTTTCCAAGTGCAATGCACCGTCGTGAAGTTCCACCAGGAACTTTACAATTGCCAAGCTCAACCCGGATCCTTCTTGCGCCATATGGGGATCTGAATCCGATCTGATAAATGGGTCTGTGACGCTGTCAGTTTTTTGGCGGGGAATCCAATGAACATTGACCGCGTTGGAAGGCAAGTTGAATAGAATTTGTTTGACGGCCGGTCTGTCGGCATGAAGCAGTGGCATGGATTGGCGAGTTCCCATTATCCCTTTTGGGTTCTACACCGTATATTGATGGCGGACCGGAGGAGGGTCTGGGTTATGAGAGTTTTACCGTTTGCCTTAGCGGCAAGTAGTTGTGTCTTGGCGGGCTGTTCCGGACTTTTTAACATCTTTGATCGGGGTCCAGATTCTGGTCAATTGGCGGCAGATGCCTTTGCAGCCGGAGATTATTCTACCGCCATATCTCTGTGGGGGCCTTTAGCAAATCGTGGGGACCCTGTCGCCCAATTCAACCTTGGCTTTATGCTGGAGGAAGGCACCGGGACTCCCAGGGACTACCAAGGTGCGGCGCAGATGTACCGACTGTCCGCCGACCAAGGAAATTCCAGCGCCCAGTACAATCTTGGAAAAATGTTTCAGGAAGGCTTGGGGGTTGCTCGCGACACAGTTTTGGCTGCCCAATGGTATGTTCTTGCAGCTCGCCAGGGTGAGGCGTCAGCCCAATTCAGTTTGGGATTTCTTTATGTGAACGACCCCACTGTCACTTGTGCGTCGGTGATCCCACGGGATTGTGTGGCCATGTTCGGTGAAGATCCTGATCCTGCCCTGGGGGCAATTTGGTACCGCCTTGCTGCAGAACAAGGGTTTTCCGAGGCGCAAAACAACTTGGGGACTTTGTATGGGGCCGGGGTTGGGGTTCCCCAAGATAATGCCGAAGCCTTCGCTTGGTTCAGTATAGCAGCGGACCAAGGTAACGATGCTGCGGTTGCCAATCGGGACCTTGCGGCCAGCCGGATGACCCCCGAAGCGCTCAGCGCTGCGCAACAACTAGCCCAGAGCTACCGGATTTCTTACTCCACGCAGAATTAGGGGCCAGCCGCCAATTGGCGACCAGCCCCAGATATTTCTTTAGTCTATATTTTTGCTGCGCAGAGCAGATGCTTTAGCGCCAACGGAACCCCGCGGCATGCTTTTTCTTCTTCGGCTTGCTGCAGCGAGAGGGCTTTCGCGGCAGCCGCTTCTTCTGCATCTGCCACAGCTTGCTCAATCCGCCATGCTTCCTCTGCCCCTAAGGTGTTCTCCATTCCCAAACCCAAAGGTTCGTAGCCCGGACCGCAAGGGTTACAGAGACCGCCAGGTTCAGTCCAATGTGGACGATCATCGTTGGGCTGCAAGACGACATCGGGATGTAAATATTGCGTTTGAGGGCCGACCTCTACCGGGTTTGGGTCTGTATTCAAACTAATGAATTCTCCAGTAACTGCGTCGACAAGAATTTGGATCTCGACCGTTGTCCCAACGGTAGCGGGAATTTCAACTCCACACAGGCCAACCATCGCCGGGTCAGTCTGGCAATCGATAATAACTTCCACTCCCGCGCAGTCCAATGGGTCGCCGGCTGGATCTCCGCTGTTGGCACCGCAGGCAAATGTGCCAACGTCCGCTGCAATGATGGGGGCGTCACCGACCTGAGCCCTTGCCTCCCCGGCAAAGAACGGAAGAGTGAATGACGCGAAGGCCAATGATGCCGCGAAAGCGAATGATGTCGCGAAACCCAAAACTTTATTCATCCTGATCTCTCCTATTCGCCTAGTTCATCGACGGGATTTAACTAAAACTGGAGTGCACTAAACCGCCCTGCTCAACGGTCTCAATACCCTAACAGCGGCACTTAAGGCCATTTTGGCGTTTTCCGCAAGTCGGGATCGTCATAAACCGTTCAAATCGTGGCAAAAAACCACTAAGCGTTACGAATTTGCTGTCGATTGGCTGCAGCGCCTGTTTTAGAATGGCGAGGCTAAGAGGATCCTGAGTCCCCCCTCGAACCACCGGAGCCAGCAGCCGAACCACCTGGAGTTGATCGACCCGACGGTAAATCGCCCTCGTCCTACCATTTAACAATTATGTGAAGGGTTTAAAATGGGATGGGTCTGAATGCTGGTTCACTGAAGATCAGGCGCGGGCGCGGGGCCAATCGCTCAATCGAAATTTTGGCACCTTCTTTGCCGCGTTCATGGTGATTTCGTTTGCAGGGATCGTCCTGGTGAAAATCATGTAGGCGCCTTAATTTACCCGCGAAACCCCCGTCTACTACGAACCCTACACAGCCCGCCTGAAACGACGAACGTGTCGAACATGATGGACATATCGAAGTCACCCTTCCCAGCCGTGCAGGCGTCGATCGTATTCTTAACCACCCGAGCTTCGGCGAGCATCCAGCGGAACATATCCACCAAGCCTGTGGTGTAACCTATTTGATATTCGGCAGCCTTTTGCTGGTATGTGCCGACGGTGTGAAGGGATCACGGCAGGACTTGCGCCGAAGCCATGGGTAAGGCGGCTGAGTCAAAGATCGCTGTAGGAATGAGTCGCCGCATGATGCTCATTTCTCCTCGGTCCCCCCCTGTCCGACTGCGCAACAATGGGTACCTTAGCTGGGTTCGCGGCAACGAGCGAGTAGGGGCAGCGATCCGGCTTGGCTTCTCGGGATTACATATATAAAGCGAACGCACCCAATATCAGAAGACCACTGACCACAGTCGCGAGGACGAGCAGTTTAACAAGGTCCATTACCCTCCTCCTTGTTGAATGTTTTCAATCAGGACGTATCCAGCTAGTGACTGAGCGGCGCTGGCTCCTCGGGCTGGATTCGAACCAGCGACCTAGTGATTAACAGTCACCCGCTCTTCCGCTGAGCTACCGAGGATCATGCCGTTTGCTGAGCGCCGGGTTATAGCAAGTGCCGTCGCTCAGCGCTATGGGTAGCGACGTGGAAAACCAAGGGTTAGTCAATCCGAGAGCTTAGATCGACAACCCGCTCCATCAGATACTCAATCCAATACCGCAAGAATGGATCGGCCTTCTTTAGCTTTGATTCTACGTTTGCGGCGGGCAGAACCAGTACCTCGCATCCGCCCATGGTGCTGGCGGTGGCCTTACGGGCGCTGCCAGTTATCAACGCTAGTTCGCCGAACATTTGGCCAGGGACAACTGAGGTCAAAAATTTCGTATCGTCTCCGGAGCCAATCGTAAGCTCTCACTTGGCCTTCCAAAACAATAAAGGCGGTGCTGGCCGTGTGACCTTCGCGAAAAATTACCTTTCCAGGGCCATAGGACCTGCGGTCCTAATTATTGGCGACCCGCCCGGGCCAGATTGGAACGGCGTCCAGGCCTTCGCGTCGAAATAGCCGCGAAATGCACTTTTTAGTCTCTCCTTAGTCTCTCCGTTCAGATTCAAGTGTTCCTTCGAAACACGATCTGTACTCGACGGACGGCATTAATTGCCGAAATTTGGGCGCTTTTCCTGTCGGAACGGTCAAAACTGCATCCGTGGGATGCTGCGGAAGCCTGCTCAAGTCCCGCGGCCTAAGGCCAACTGCGGACTTGGCCGCCCGTCCATTGGGGGCGTGAATTTTGCATAGGATTTTGGGCCATGAGCCCATTGCCGCCCACGTCCCCAACACCGCCCACAGCACTAGGAGCCCCCAACGTTGGAGCCCCGCCCGCGGCGAATGGAACAGCTGCGGCATTCAAAGCATTTATGGCCGGTACGCAGCCTTCCGCCTCAACCCCCGTCCCAACCACCATGACGGCGGGCCATACTGTTGTGCCAATCGCCAAGCCGTTGTTTGTCCTGGCTATGGAAATTTTGTGGAAACGCGCCGAAAAAACACCTCGGGCGGGCTTCAACGGTGGTCGGGCGCGGTTGTTCGATGGTGCCCACTCATCGGCCATGGATGGCCGTAAAGCGTTTTTAGGAATTCAACTGGCGCTGCCCGCCGAGGTGGCCGCGTTCTTCCGCGGCAAAGGCAGAAACGGCGACCGCAAGAAAAACCGCAAGCAAGGCACGCGCCGCCGCCAGGGTAGCGGGCGCTAATTTCAATCCGCCGCCTTGTCAAACTGCCCAGCTAATTATGTTCAGGGTCGGTGATGATTTCTACCAGGGACGGGCCTTCCACGGCCAATGCGTCAGCGATGGCTTGGTCCAAGTCGCCCTGATCGGTCACCCGAAACCCCGTGCCGCCGCACAAATTGGCGAATTCGGCGAAGCTGGGATTGTGCAGGTCGGTTTGCCAAACTGGGAAATTCGCCGCCCTCTGTTCTTTGGCAATTTTCGCGATCTTGCTGTTGTTCAAAAGGATGTGGGTGATGTCCATGCCGTACATGATGACGGCGGTGGTGAAATCCCCCATGTACTGACCAAAGCCACCATCGCCGCTGACTGAAACTACCTTGCGGCCGTTCAATTCAGGGAAATCTTGGGTCACCGACCATGCGCCAAGGGCCGCGGGAAACCCGAACCCGATCCAGCCCAGATACCCAGACATCAAAATTGATTGGTGGGTGCATTCGAAATAGCCGCCAAACGAATAGGTGTTGTTGCCAACGTCCACTGCAATGACGGCATCCTCGGGCAAGGTTCGGCTCAGGGAGGCAAAAATTGCGGCCGAATTGACACCGCGGCCATTGTCGTCGTTGGCGCGATTAGCCTTTGCCGCGCGCCAGATCGCCCAGCGTTCGGCGATCTCGTCGCTTTGGTCTTGAGCTTTGATGTCGTCGCCCACCCGTTCTGTCAGGATGGCTGCGGTGGTGGCAATCTCCCTCCATACGGGGGCCGCGACCGGCTGGGTTTTTCCCAGAATCATACGGATTGTGGTGGTCTTGCCCGCCTCGTTTCGACCCAAGAATCCGCAAATCTCGCCCCGGCCAATGGTCAGGTCGATGCCGTCCACAGCGCGGACATCGCCAAAATGCTTGGCCAGCCCGCGGGTTTCAATGATTGGGTCGTCAAGATTATTTGGCACCGGAGAGTTTTACACCCCCACCGGGGCCTTCAGACACCCCACCCTTTTCCCCCAGCCGCCCGGTGACCCCTTACCCCAGCCGGGCCAACGCTTCGTTGAGCTGATTGAGGGTGGCTTGGGCGGCGGCTTTGCGTTCGTGCTGGGTGGTGATCACGTGGTCGGGAGCTTTGTCGACGAAGGCCTTGTTCGCCAATTTTTTCTCGATCCCGGCAATCTCACCAACGATCTTTTGGCGTTCCCGCGCAAGGCGAGCCCGTTCCTGGGCAATGTCGATGACGTCGCCCAAGGGCAGCACAATGGTGGCTTCGTCATGGACGATCTGGGCGGAACCTTCGGGGATATCGGCATTGGCGTCAGACGTGATTACAGACTCCAGCCTCGCCAGGCGCATGATTTCGTCCCGGTGGTCCTCTAACCTGCGGGTCGAGTCATCAGAGGCCCCACGTAAGATCATCGGAATCTCGGCCTTGGCGGGGACGTTCATTTCTGATCGCACCGTGCGAATCTGGCCAATCAGCCGGATGGTCCAATCCATGTCGTTGGAAACCTGATCATCGGCGTGGACAGCATCCAAATCTGGCCAATTGGAAATGATGAGCATTTCCGGGCGGGAGGCGGCGATGCGCTCCCAAATTTCTTCGGTGAGGAACGGCATGAACGGGTGCATCAGGTGCAGGATTTGGCCAAGAGCCCACGCGGCAGTCGCCCGGGCCTCGGATTTTTCCGCCCCGCCGTCGCCCATCAACACCGGCTTGATGAATTCCAGGTACCAGTCGCAATAGGTGCCCCAGGCGAATTGGTACAGGGCCCCGGCGGCGGCGTTGAATTTATAGGCGTCGATGGAGGTGGCCACCGTGGTGGCGGTCTTTTTCACTTCCCCGACAATCCAGCGATTGACGGTGGATTGGACGGCGGTTGGATTAAAAGCAGGGTCCAGCGCGCAGTCGTTCATTTCGCAGAACCGGGCAGCGTTCCACAGTTTGGTGGCGAAGTTACGGTAGCCTTCGACCCGGTTGATGGAAAGTTTGATGTCGCGGCCCTGGGCGGCCATGGCGGCGAGCGTAAAACGCAGGGCATCGGCGCCGTATTCGTCCACCAGCTCTAGGGGATCCATCACGTTGCCCTTGGATTTGGACATCTTCTGACCCTTTTTGTCGCGCACCAGGGCGTGGATATAGACCGTGTGGAACGGCACTTCGTCCATGAAGTGCAGGCCCATCATGATCATCCGCGCGACCCAAAAGAAGATGATGTCAAAGCCGGTGACCAAGGCGTCGGTGGGGTAGTACCGCGCCACTTCCGGGGTGTCGTCCGGCCACCCCAAGGTGGAGAACGGCCACAGGGCGCTGGAAAACCAAGTATCCAAGACATCGCTGTCTCGGTGCAGTTCGGTGGCTTGGCCGTAATGGATGTCGGCGGCGACCTGGGCTTCGTCTTCGGTCATTGCCACGAAAATTTCACCGTCGGGGCCGTACCACGCAGGGATTTGGTGGCCCCACCAGATTTGCCGGGAAATGCACCAGGGCTGGATGTTGCGCATCCATTCGAAGTACGTGCTCTCCCATTGCTTGGGCACGAATTTGACCCTGCCGGACTCCACGGCGTCGATGGCCGGGCCCGCCAGCTTTTCGGCGTTCACGTACCATTGGTCCGTGAGCCACGGTTCGATCACCACACCAGAACGATCCCCGTGGGGCACCGATAGGGTGTGATTGTCCACGGACACCACCAGCCCAAGGGCCGACATGTCCTCGACGATCAGCTTGCGGGCTGCAAAGCGGTCCATACCGCGATATTTTTCCGGGGCGTTGTCGTTCAAATGGGCGTTTTCATCAAAAATGTTGATTATTTTCAGGTCATGGCGGCGGCCCACCTGGAAGTCATTGAAGTCATGGGCCGGGGTGATTTTCACCGCCCCTGTGCCTGCCTCCGGATCCGCATGTTCGTCGGTGATGATCTCGATGCGACGGCCAACCAGCGGTAAAATCGCGAACCTGCCCACTAGATCGGTGTAGCGATCATCGCTGGGATGGACCGCGATGGCGGTATCCCCCAACATCGTTTCTGGTCTGGTAGTGGCGACTATTATATAAGTATTTTCAAGATCTTCTATGGAATACTTAAAATTCCACATAAATCCGTTGGTTTCCCGCTGCTCCACTTCCAAGTCGGAGATTGCGGTGTGCAATGTGGGGTCCCAATTCACTAGGCGCTTGTCCCGATAGATCAAGCCTTCGCGGTGCAGTTTCACGAACACCGTACGCACCGCCTTGGACAATCCTTCGTCCATGGTGAATCGTTCTCGATCCCAATCGGCGCTGGCGCCCATGCGCCTTAGCTGGCCGGTGATGATGCCGCCGGATTTCGCCTTCCAATCCCACACGGTTTCGATGAATTTTTCCCGGCCCAGGTCGTGGCGGGTTTTGCCCTGCTCGGCCAGTTGGCGTTCCACTACCATTTGGGTGGCGATCCCCGCGTGATCGGTGCCCGGCTGCCACAAGGCATCGCGGCCGCGCATGCGTTCGAAGCGGATCAGAATGTCTTGGAGCGTATTGTTGAGCGCGTGGCCCATGTGCAGGCTGCCCGTGACGTTGGGCGGCGGGATGGCGATGGTATAGGGCTTGGCATTGGGGCTGGCGCCGGCCGCGAAGGCTTTGGCGTCTTCCCACCGCGCATATTGCCGATTTTCCACCTCGGAGGGGCGGAACGTTTTGTCCAATGCCATGGTTGTCTGCCGACTATTCGCCGTTTTTGGGGATGATTGTTTTACTCGGCGGGCAAGACAATGACCACGCCCACCATGCCCAGGCGCTCATGAGGCAGGCAAACATAGCGATAGGTCCCGACAACCCTGAAGGTGTAGCGATAGGTGCTGTTTGGTGGCACGTCGGCGGAATGGGACGGCTGCACCCCGGCAGGAAGCGCCACATTTTCCGCCGTCCGCGCCAAGGCTGCATCTAACGTCATCGTGTGGGTGAACAGAGAAGGATTTTGCCATTCCACCGTATCCCCGACGCGGATGGTGATTTTCCGAGGGCCGAAATCCAACAGATTGGTCATCTGCACCACGGCCGCCACCCCCGCCGGAGGGGCACCGGGCAAAGGAAACAAGGTCTCGCAGCCGGTGAGGCCAAGCATCCCCATCAGGGCGCAAGCCGCCCAGGAAAATCTAAAAGCCGATCCAGGGATCGGCCGAATGGCTATTAGGACAGACATAAGGGTGGCTGAGGTGGTTTTCGGGTGCGTTAAGTGCCTGAGCCGCAACCTATCACCGGGGCCGGTCTAGTGGTTAGTCCTTATCGGCCCGACCGGCCAATTTGGTGATTTCGCGTTCCACGGCCCGGGCGACGATGGGCTCCAGGTTGGCATCCAGCCATTCTTTCAGCATGGGCCGCAAGAGCTCGCGTATCAATTCTTCCAAGGTTTGATGGGTGCGGCCCAAGGCCACGCCCTTGGCATCTGACACCGCCCCGGCCAGGGCCGAAAACGCGGCCGTGGTGGCGTCGGCGGTGGGATCCGAAACTAGGCTATCGTTAAGGTATTCTGTTGGGGGGCCGGTAGCGGCAGGGCCGGCAACAGCGGGTTCTGGGAGCGCGTCGGTCAGCTCCAATACATTTTCGTCGAAGGCTTCCTCGACTGCGGGTTCTGGCTCAGGCTCAGGCTCAGGCTCAGGCTCAGGCTCAGGCTCAGGCTCAGGCTCAGGCTCAGGCTCAGGCGCTGCTGCGACCGGCTCAGGTTCTGGCGGGGCTTCCACATCAAAGGGGTCTTCTTCGGGTTCTGGTTCTGGCTCAGCCGCAGGTTCGGGCTCCGGGGATTCTTCATCCTCGTCCACCGGCTTCCCGTCTTCGGAGATAATCCGTCGAATGGAGGAGAGAATTTCCTCCATCGTCGGTTCTTGTTGGGCTTCTTCCTCGGCCACCGATTAGCCCCCAGTCAGCCGCTACGGAGAGTACAAATGCCAGACAAATCCACTAAACCGCAACTAGCGTTAGTAGGTGTAGCCACGGTAGTCACTATATAGAGCGCATTTGTCAAAAGGAATCAATCCCGGACTGATTGGAATATTGAACCCAAATACATCCCAAAACCGCCGCTCAAAACACAAACCCGGGGCTTTTGGCGAACCCAGGAAGCAAGGGGATCGCCGCGTCGAACAATTCCCGGGCACTGAACAGCGCCCCCTGGCGCTCTAAAACCATTGTTTTGCCTATGCCCTCGGAGTTTTTAACCGCCACCAAACGGCCACCCTCCGCCAATTGATCCCGCAGGCCATCGGGGATTGTCTCCACCGCCCCATTCAGGAAAATCACATCAAACGGTCCTTGGGTGGGCGTTCCCGCCGTCAAATCTCCTTCCACAACGACCGCATTGTCGGCGCCTATTTTGGTCATAGTTTGCTCGGCTTGGGCCTGCAGCTCCGCACTGGGCTCCATGGCCACGACTGTCGCCGCCAGCCGCGCCAGAACCGCGGTGGAATATCCGGTACCGCACCCTAGGTCCAGCACCACATCGTCTGGTTCGATCGCCGCCGCCTGCAGCAGCCGCGCGAACACCACGGGTTCCATTAAAAACCGACCGGGGGCGATGGGCAAATCTTCATCCACATAGGCCACGTCGGCCAAGCCATCCGGCACAAACAGCTCCCGGGGCACCTGGGCCATGGCATCGGCAACCCTGGCATCCACCACCTGATTGGGCTTGAGCTGGCTGTCGACCATGGAACGGCGGGCGGCTTCAAAATCAGACATAGGAAAACTCGGCGGATTGTGGGGCGTTCATGGGTATATAGAAGTCACTCATTGAGTTGGCAATCGGTGCATTTCCATGGAAGCCGCCAATTTGCAGCCAGCCTTGACCCAATGTGGGCCCAGCATTATACCCCGACCCGGGTGCTGATTCACTTCTTGGCATCCCTACTCATAGGTGAATGGCCAGGTGGCGGAGTGGCTACGCAGCGGCCTGCAAAGCCGTGTACACCGGTTCGAGTCCGGTCCTGGCCTCCACTCTTTGTGAATTTCGTTCAGATTCACGCCCCGAAAAAAGTCGGTCGTGATCTGCGCTTAAAATGTAGTTCAGATTCACGTGGTCAAAAGATCGACCACAATTTGCGTTAGTCCACCGCGAGCGGATTGAACCGGGTGTCGGTGTCGTAGACGTCGATGCCCTCCGCCTTCTTCAGGTAGCCGACAGCGGCATACGTTAGCGGCGTTGCCCCGGCCTCGTAGGCTGACTTCACAAACCATTGGCCCAGGATCGCGGCAATGATCGCCGATGTTGGAATGACCCCGGCGAAAGCCAATGTGATGAACACAGCGGAATCCAACCCCTGACCGACGATGGTTGAGCCGATGGTGCGCAGCCAAAGCATTTTTCCGGCAGTGGCGATTTTGATCTTCGCCAGTACATAGGCATTGGCGAATTCACCGATCAAATAGGCGATAAACGATGCCGCCAAAATGCGCGGGGCTTGGCCAAGAATCGTATTCCACGCGTCTTGGTCTTGCCAAAATCCGGCGGCTGGCAACAGACCCGCCCCCCAGATCGCTGCGACGGCCACAAGGTTCATGGCAAACCCCAGCCAGATCACCCGGCGGGTTTGGCGGTACCCGTAAACCTCGGTCAGCACGTCCCCCAGAATGTATCCGATAGGGAACAGGATGATGGCGGCGGGCAGCACCAACCCGGCAACCTCGATCAGCTTTACGGCCAAAATGTTGGACGTCACCAGGATGGTCACGAACAGGGCGGCAACGAAAACGAAGCGATGGGAATATGTCATCAGAACACGAATTGACTAGATGGAGGTAATTTGATGGCGGAAAATCGGCTTCCCGGGCAAGCGCCGCGCGAAAAGCGAAGCGGCGCCATCGGTCGAGCGCTGCAACGAACCCGGGAGGCCGATTTGCCCCACCGGAGGCCGGGTTTTTTTGCGCTATGGCGTTGTTGCGCTTCCCCGACGATGTGTCGCATCTCCATCATAAGCGCGCCTAGCCACAATGCAAAATAAATTCAATCAAATGGTTCCATCTAGCCAACTCGTGCTCTAGCTCAGGTAAGATGGACGGGCGTTGGAATTAATGGGGCTGGGCACGGTGAACGAGGAAACGCATGGCGGCTGATGAAAATACGCAACTGGGTGGTCCGGTCAAGATGCCGGAAAGCCCCGAAGTGGCGGTCATCGACAAAGTGCCCAATCCCCATCCAGGGTCCGAATACCTCGTGCGGTTCACCGCATCGGAATTTACCACCCTTTGCCCGATCACCGGCCAGCCCGATTTCGCTCATTTGGTGATGGACTATATGCCTTGCGAACACCTGGTGGAAAGCAAGTCGCTAAAACTATATCTGTCATCGTTCCGCAACCACGGGGCGTTTCACGAGGATTGCACCCTAGCGATCGCCAAGCGGGTGATCGACGAAATTGCGCCCACATGGCTGCGCATGGCGGGGTATTGGTATCCCCGTGGCGGCATCCCCATCGACGTGTTTTTCCAGACCGGTCCGGCGCCCGAGGGGCTTTGGCTTCCCGACACTGGCGTTGCGTCTTACAGAGGCCGGGGGTAGCGCTCGCCGAACAACCCCGCCAGCAGCCTCAACCACCGGCGGGGTGTCCTAAGGACAAACCTAGCCGTGCTCAATCCCAAGCATTTCCATGGCCTGGTGCAACAGAGCGAGCGATCCGCCATGGTTGCTGGGGTGCAGGGCGTTACCGTGATCCCGCAGAGCGACCACCAACGCCAGCTCCGTGGCGCTGAGAGTCGGATTGTTGGCCAGGGCGGCATCAATCGCCCGCACATCGACAGGGCAATGGCCGGCAATGGCCGGGGTCGTGAACGCGGCAAGCGCGCCAAGGAACGCATTGCAGTACTCATTTTCAGATCTCTTTCCCCTAGAGATCCGTTGTTCAGAGACAGCACAGAATCAATACCCGGAACCTTATAGTTTGCTAAACACTTCCGAGTAGGCAAACCCGGCCAATCTGGCATACTCGCCCCCGAAAGTTGCGCCAACCGGAGAATGGGATGATCGAATTGCTGGAAAGCCTGCAGTGGTGGCAATGGTGGGTGTTCGCGATGGTGCTCGTCATTGTCGAAACCTTGTTGCCCAGCGGCATTCTGTATGGCGTGGCGTTTGCCGCCTTTTTAGTTGGCGCGGCAATGGCCGGTAATGTCGAGCTGGTATCAACCTGGCAGGTTCAGTTGGAGGGGTTCGTCGGTCTGGCGATTGTTTTCGGCTGGATCGGCCGGAAACTCCGCAATCTGTTATTGGCGCCCCGCACTGCCGACTCCGAATTCGACAGTCGTCCGTCTCGAGTGTTGAAACCGCCAGGGGATACAGAACCGCCCTTAAACCTGAACAAAGCTGCGCCACCCGCGCCCAAGCCAGTGGCGCTAAAACCGGCAGCCGTCAAACCAAAGCCCGCACCACCGAACCGCACCATCGATAAAACCAAACTGCCATCACGCCACGTGAGCGTGGGGCCGGAGCGCGCGCCGCACCGGTCGTACTACTACGCCATGGGATTGGGAGAAGAAGATATCGCTAAGCCGTTCGTCGGCGTCGCGACCTCGTGGAACGAAGCGGCTCCGTGCAATATCTCGCTTGGTCGCCAGGCTCAGTCAGCGAAGGCGGGGGTCGAGGCCGCGGGGGGCACACCACGGGAATTCACCACCATCACCGTCACCGACGGCATCGCCATGGGCCATGCGGGCATGAAGTCGTCTCTGGTCAGCCGGGACGTCATCGCCGATTCAATCGAGCTGACCATGCGTGGCCACTGCTATGACGCGATTGTTGGCTTGGCCGGGTGCGACAAATCCTTGCCGGGCATCATGATGGCCATGCTGCGCTTGAATGTGCCAGCGGTGTTCATGTACGGCGGCTCCATCCTCCCCGGACGGTTCGAAGACCGCGACGTTACGGTGGTGGACGTATTCGAAGCGGTTGGCAAATACTCCACCGGAACGGTGGACGAAGAATACCTGCACAAATTGGAACAAGTGGCATGCCCATCGGCTGGATCGTGCGGTGGGCAATTCACCGCCAACACCATGGCCTGCGTTTCGGAAGCCATCGGTTTGGCGCTGCCCGGATCATCCGGCGCACCCGCACCGTACCAATCGCGCGACCATTTTGCCGAGATGTCCGGCCAGGCGGTGATGGAGCTGGTAGCCAAAGGCGGACCCAAACCTCGGGACATTGTCACTATTGCCGCCCTGGAAAATGCGGCAAAGGTGGTCGCCGCGTCGGGGGGGTCCACCAATGCGGCGCTGCATCTGCCCGCGATGGCCAACGAAGTGGGGATTGATTTTGACCTCCATGCGGTGGCCAAAATTTTCCGCGCCACGCCGTACATTGCCGACTTGAAACCCGGCGGCAAATATGTGGCGAAGGATATGTACGACGTGGGCGGCGTTCCGGTGCTGATGAAAACGCTACTGGACGCTGGGGTACTGGATGGCTCGTGCATCACCGTCACTGGCAAGACAATCGCCGAAAATTTGGCCGACGTGGAATTTCCTACGGACCAAGACGTGATCTATCCAGCGTCGGCCCCCATTTCCTCCACCGGTGGCGTGGTGGGCTTGCGCGGAAATTTGGCCCCCCAGGGCGCCATCGTCAAAGTCGCAGGGCTAACCAAACAGACCTTTAACGGCACCGCCCGGGTGTTCGAACGCGAAGAAGACGCCTTCGCTGCCGTGCAAATGAAGGACTACAAGGAAGGCGATGTGCTGGTGCTGCGCTACGAAGGCCCGCGCGGTGGTCCGGGCATGCGCGAAATGCTGTCGACGACCGCCGCCATTTATGGTCAGGGCATGGGCGAAAAAGTTGCTCTGATCACCGACGGTCGGTTTTCCGGGGGCACCCGGGGCTTGTGCGTTGGCCACATTGGCCCAGAGGCGGCAGTGGGCGGTCCCATCGCGCTAATTCAGGACGGCGATCAAATCCAGATTGATGCCGTGGCAGGCACCATCAATCTGGAGGTATCGGACGAAGATTTGGCGGACCGCCGAGCGAAATGGAGCCCACGGGAAAATGATTTTCGATCCGGAGCATTGTGGCGGTACGTTCAGACCGTGGGCGACGCGGAAAAGGGCGCGGTCACACATCCCGGAGCAAGGGCCGAAAGCCACATTTACGCGGATATTTAATCAAACTGAGCGCATAGTGCCGCCATGAGTGCTTCAACAAAGTCCGCCGGGGTCGTGGATACTCTGATCGACGCCTTTCACCGGGTCATGTTCCGGATGGGGCTTCGTGGTGGGCTTACGGTGACAGCGCGGATAACCGTGCCCATTGGCAAGTCAACCATCGCCATCGGTGCCGGATTGGAAGACCTGGCGCTGATGGGTGCACGCCCATCGGCACCCCCCAGTTTGTGCATCGAAATCAAAAACATTGGGCTGGACGAAGTCACGGTCACCGAGGTCGGTCTGATGTCTGGAGATTACGGCCCGCAGATTCCCATGGTCGATCCGTTGCTCCATGACAACGGCGCGTGGCCCAGGCGGTTGAAGCCCGGCGACACGGTGATCGCCCACTTTGGATCGGGCCTGGGCAAACATCCGGTGCTGCACAAGGTTCGCCGCGCCTACGCCCTGACGGATGAAGGCCAACGCTTAACCGGCTCGGCCCCCGCGCTGCGGCCTTTCCAGGCCAGCGCCCATCGGGCGTAAAAACTTTTCCCCACACCGTTCGGAAGTTTTTTTGTGAGTGTGACGCTTATTATATTCAACGATTCGCCCTATGGGACGGAGCGCGGCTACGACGGTCTGCGCCTGGCTGGCAACTTGGCCAAGCGCGAGGGTGAAGATGCCACGGTGTTTTTGATGGGTGAAGCTACCAGTTGTGCCGTGGCCGGTCAGAAAGCTACCGACGGCTACTACAATATCAAAAAAATACTGATGGTGGTCATGGGCCAGGGCGGTGACGTCGTAGTGTGCGGCACGTGCATGGATGCCCGGGGCTTGACCCAAGACAGGCTCACCGATGGCGCCCGCCGCGGTACGATGATGGGGCTCGGCGATTTGACCCTGACCGCCGACAAGGTGCTGTTCGAAAAGACTGGCTTAGAAAATGGTTCTAGCTCTTTAGATCATATAGTTCGCACGTTAGGACGGTGTGATCCGAGGCCTTTTCTTCGGCCCGCACGTCCTTGTCCACATCGCAGGCCATCAATCGGTCGGCAACGTGGGGGGACAAGAAAAAGTGGTCAATGCGCAGGCCGTTGCCTCGGCGCCAAGCGCCGCCCTGGTATCCCCAATATGTGTAAGCGCCAACTTCGTCCGGGTGGAGGGCATCGAACGCCTCGGTCAGGCCCAGATATTTTAACTCGCGCCACTTGGCGCGGCTTTCCGACTGGCACAGGGCGTCGGTGGAAAATCCTTTGGGGTCGTAAACATCGTCGTCGGTGGGACAGACGTTGAAATCACCGCCCAAAACAAAATCTTCTTCCGTCTCCAGCAATTCCTTGGCCCGGGCGATCATGCGATTCATCCAGGCGATCTTGTAGTCAAACTTTTCAGAATCGATGGGGTTGCCGTTGGGCAGGTAAAGGGAGACATAGTGCACGCCCCCGACCACCATTTCGATCCACCTGGACTGGGTGTCATCGGAGTCTCCTGGCAAGCCCTCCACCACCTCGTCGATGGGGTGGCGGGATAGGGCAGCGACTCCGTTATAAGATTTCTGGCCGAGGATCGCGCAATTGTACCCGGCGTCTTCGATGGCCTCGGACGGGAACTGCTCGGTGAGGCATTTCAATTCCTGCAGCAGCAGAACATCGGGCTTGCTCGAGTCCAGGTACTTCAAAACATGGGGCAACCGCACCCGGATCGAGTTCACGTTCAGAGTTGCTATTTTCATGGGCAGTACCAAAAATAAAGCCCGGTGAATTACCGAGCTTTATTCATAACATTCTAGCGTTCAAGGTCACACAGCAAACGAGGACCCACAGCTGCACGCCGCTGTGGCGTTGGGGTTGCCAACAGTAAACGATGACCCGATCATTTCTTCTTTGAAGTCGATTTCAGAACCTGCAAGATACATCAACGACATGGGGTCGATGACAAGCCGGGCACCGTTCAGCTCGACGACTTCATCGCCGACGCCGATCGTTTCTTCCATGGCGAAATCGTACTGAAATCCGGAACAACCCCCGCCTTTAACCTGGATGCGCAGGCCACCATCGGGGGCGTTTTCCTCGCTCATTAGCGTGGCGATTCGCTTGGCCGCGTTTTCGGAAACGGTGACGGGCGGAGGAGGACTAGCATTCATAATTTAGGTCAATCTCAAAGCCTGAGTGCGTCACACGGTTATTAATGTAGGAATAGCCGCTAATATGTCAATTCTCGGTTAATACTTATTAGTAGCGGACCAGACCGTGACCGGAAGCCCGGTCACGGTCTGGTCGCGCGACTAGTTCTGGGTTTCTGAAGGTAGATCGAATCTTCGATCTGAATTACCTTCCGGCCATGCCTGGGGCCATCTTTGCCAGCCGTGCCGCGCAAAGCCGGGGCCGCAAATGCTGCGGAGCAGCGAACCGAATAAGAAGGCGGCCGGTAGCCATGTCTGAAGCCATCTTTGCTAGCCAAGCCGCACAATCCCGTGGCCGCCTCTACGACGAGCCGCCGAGCCCCACACGGTCTGTATTCCAGCGGGATCGCGATCGCATCATCCATTGTGCGGCGTTCCGCCGTTTGCAGCACAAAACCCAGGTTTTCGTGCATCACGAAGGTGATCACTACCGCAGCCGCCTGACCCATTCCTTGGAAGTGGCGCAAATTGCCCGTTCCGTGGCCCGGCAATTGGGTCTAGAGGAAGATTTGGCCGAAGCCATGGCCTTGGCCCACGATTTGGGCCATCCGCCGTTTGGCCACGCGGGGGAAGACGCCTTGAACCTAGTCATGGCCGATTTCGGGGGTTTTGACCACAACGCCCAGGCCTTGCGGATTCTGACCCACCTGGAACAGCGCTATGCCGATTTCGATGGCCTTAATCTGACCTGGGAAAGCCTGGAAGGGATCGCCAAGCACAACGGCCCGGTGCATGCGCCGTTACCCGCCGCCCTGGCGGAATACGGCGCCCGCCAAGACTTGGAACTGCACACCTACGCCGGCCCCGAGGCCCAAGTGGCGGCCCTGGCCGACGACATCGCGTATGACAATCATGATATCGACGATGGGGTGCGGGCGGGTTTGTTCACCCTGGAAGATTTGGCGGATGTGCCCCTGGTGGGCCCGTTTATTGCCCAGGTGCGGGAGACCTACCCCGATGCACCCCAATCCCAACAGGTGTTCGAAACCGTGCGCCGGGTTATCAATTTCATGGTTTCCGATCTGGTGACCCAAACTCGGCGCAATGTGACCTCGGCCACGCCGTTGTCAGTGGAGGATGTGCGGGCCTTAAGGGGCCCCCTGGCGGCATTTTCTGAGGATCTGCTGGGCCAAGAAAAAGTGCTGCGAGCATTTCTGCTAAAGAACATGTACCGACACGACCGGGTCAATCGTATGTCAGAGCAGGGCAAGGGGATTGTCAGCGATTTGTTCCGGTTCTATCTGAACAATCCAATCCGCCTGCCCGAAGGCTGGCGGCCCCCCGATGATGAAGCCAGCGAGCCTCACGGATTGGCCCGCACCATTGCTGATTTTATCGCCGGAATGACCGACCGCTACGCCATGAAAGCCCACGAAGAACTTATCGCGAATTCTTAAAAAATGAATTTTTTTAACGATCTACAAGATCGTATTAAAGTTGCTCTTGAGGCAATGATAATCGATGGGGCGCTGCCCACTGGCTTGGACTTGGGCGCCGTTGCGGTGGAGCCGCCCAGGGACCTTGAGCACGGGGATGTGGCCACCAACTGCGCGCTTGTTCTGGCCAAGGCGGCAAAGATGAAACCCCGGGACATCGCCGAGCCTTTGGCCGCGCGCTTGGCCGATGCGGAAGACGTTGAAACGGCGGACGTTGCCGGGCCGGGGTTTTTAAATCTGCGTATGACCGATGGCTTCTGGCATAGGCGCTTGGCCGATGTCCTGAGCGAAGGTACCAATTACGGCCGGTCAGACCTGGGCGCATCGTCTGGCAAAGTGAATGTCGAATTCGTTTCCGCCAATCCCACAGGCCCCATGCACTTGGGCCATGCCCGGGGCGCGGTGTTCGGCGATGCCTTGGCCTCGTTGCTAGAATTTACTGGCCATGATGTGACCCGGGAATTCTATGTGAACGATGCGGGATCCCAGGTGGATACTCTGGCCCGGTCGGTGCATTTGCGCTACCGCGAGGCCTTGGGCGAGGCGATCGGCGACATTCCATCGGGACTTTATCCTGGAGATTACCTGAAATCCGTGGGCAAAGGCTTGGCGGATGAACGCGGTAGCGAGTGGGTTTTAGCGGCGGAAGACGAATGGCTGGCCGAAGTCCGCACTCTGGCTGTGGACGAAATGCTGGCCGTGATCCACGGTGATCTGGAAGCCATGGGCGTCGCCCACGACACCTTTTCGTCAGAAACCGAGCTGGTTGAGGCGGGCAAGGTGGATGCGATTGTTGCCGATCTGCGGGCTCGGGACCTGGTGTACGAAGGGATCCTTGACCCACCGAAGGGCAAAGAGCCCGACGATTGGGAACCCCGCGAGCAAACATTGTTTCGCGCCACCAAATTCGGCGATGATGTTGACCGGCCTTTGATGAAATCGGATGGGTCGTGGACCTATTTAGCCACCGATATGGCCTATCACGCGAACAAAATTGCCCGGGACTTCACCACCCTGATTGACGTGTGGGGTGCCGATCACGGGGGCTATGTCAAACGCATGAAGGCGGTGGTCGAAGCGCTGTCCGGGGGCGACGCCCAGCTTGACGCCAAAATCTGCCAAATGGTCAAGCTGGTGCGCGGCGGCCAGCCCGTAAAAATGTCCAAACGTTCCGGCGAATTCGTCACCTTGCGCGAGGTGGTGGAGGAAGTCGGCAAAGACGTTGTGCGCTTTATCATGCTGACCCGCCGCAACGATGCGCCATTAGAATTTGATTTTGATCTAGTGGTGGAGCAATCCCGGGAAAACCCGGTGTTCTACGTGCAATACGCCCATGCGAGGTGCGCGTCGGTGCTGCGCGGGGCAGGCGAAACCCTGGGCAATGTCGATCTTTCGGCGGCATCCCTGGCGAAAGCTGATCTCAGCCGCTTGACCCACGCCAGCGAGCTTGCTTTGATGAAAAGTCTCGCCGGTTGGCCCCGCACAGTGGAGTCCGCTGCTCTGGCACACGAGCCCCACCGTATCGCTTTCTATCTTCGCGACCTCGCGTCGCACTTCCATGCCCTGTGGACCAAGGGCAAGGAGGAGGGGTCGTTGCGTTTTCTGATCGACGGCGACAAGGAAATCACCTTGGCGCGTATGGCATTGGTGCGCGGTTGCATGACCGGCTTGGGGTTAGGCCTTGGCATCATCGGCGTGAGGCCGGTGGAGGAACTGCGCTGATGGCGCCTGACCACGATCCGCCGCCCGCCTACCTGCGCCGGGGGCCGCTTTCACTGTCGAACGCCCGGGAACGGCGTCTTAGCAAGGGCGGGGATCCAAGGGAGGGGATACAGTGGCGCCGGTTCATACCGGCGGCCATCGCCTTGGTGACGCTCAGTGCGTTTGCTGTAGCGGTTTGGCTGGCCTACGAACAAGGGGTGCGACGGGGGTTGCAACTGAGCCCGCCGATCGTTCGCGCCGAAACCGGACCGGTAAAAATTCCACCGGTCGATGCCGGGGGCCTAGATGTGGCCAATCAAGACAAGGAAGTGTTCGATGTGTTGGTGGCCGAAGAGGCGGAGAAGCGGGTGGAGCAATTGCTGCCACCTCCCGATGAACCGCTCCCCGCACCGGAACCCGAACCAGAACGAGAGCCTGTCATAGAGCTGGGGCCTGAACCTGCCGCACCAGAGCCGGAACAACAGCTGGCGGCCCTTGGCCCCGGGGCAGAGGTCGAACCGATAGCGGAGCCAGCTCCGATAGCTGACCCGGAGCCGGCCCCGCTTGAACCGGAGCTTGTGCCGGTTGTGGAACCAGAGCCAGAACCAGCCGTTGCACCAGAACCAGAACCAGCCGTTGCACCAGAACCAGAACCGATCGTTGAACCGGAACGGGCGCCACCATTAGAGCCTGGCGACTTGGCGGCAGCGCCCGCAAAAAAGCCAGAGCCCGCCATTGTCCTGACCCCACCGCCTGGAGTGGCGCCCAGACCAGCGCCCGAGCCCGCCATTGTCCTAACGCCACCGCCGGGGATTGAACCAAGAGCGGTGCCGGAGCCGGTGGAAGTTGCTGGTCTGGCCGAACCGACCCCCGACATGCTGGCGTCTTTTCGCATCCAATTGGGGTCGTTCAGCAACAGAGATTTCGCGGTGACCCATTGGGCCGCGGTGCTGGGGAGCAATCGGGCGGCGCTGGAGGGATTGTCGCCGTTGGTGCGGACCGCCGATCTTGGGGATCGCGGCACGTTTTATCGCCTGCAAGCTGGACCCCTGGTATCGTCGATTGTCGCCATCGCCTTGTGCGATGTGCTGAAAACCAACAACGTCGATTGCCTAGTGATTAGCCCCTAATGGAAGGTGCATTTTTTGTAGGCTCGGCGTGGGTCTTGCCAATTTTGCTGGCCATCACGTTGCATGAGGCCGCCCACGGCTATGCAGCCCTGCGGTTAGGGGACGACACGGCGTTGAAAGCCGGGCGCATTTCTATCAATCCACTGCGCCACATCGACCCCGTTGGCACGATCCTTTTGCCGGCGCTGTTGTTTTTCACCGCCGGGTTCATGTTTGGCTTTGCCAAGCCGGTGCCGGTGAACTTCGCCGGGCTCAACAATCCGCGCCGGGACATGGTGTGGGTCGCCGCCGCTGGCCCCGCTGCGAACATAGCCATGGCGGTGATCACGTCCGCATTGTTTGCCTTTACATCACCAGACGGTGGCCTGGCGAGTGAATGGATTCGCGAAGCCCTGATGGTGGCCATGGCCATCAATATCATCCTGGCCGTGTTCAACATGCTGCCCATTCCACCGCTGGACGGCGGCCGGGTTGCGGTGGGTTTGCTGCCGAATGCCTTGGCCTATCCCCTGGCGCGTCTGGAACGTTTCGGAATTTTTTTGGTATTGGGGGCTGTCCTTTTACTGCCCATGATTGGCATAAACTTCTTTGGCGGGGTCATCCTGCCAGTCGCCCAGTTCATCCTGACTGTCATTGGCGGCCCCAGCCTGTTTGGACTTTGATCATGACCGGCGAATTCACACCTGACCCTGCACCAACCCCGGAAAGCCCCGACGCCGCGCCATTGGTATTGGACCTGGACGGCTTCGAAGGCCCCCTGGATATCCTGCTGACGTTGGCGCGGACGCAAAAGGTCGACCTGACGAAAATTTCCATTTCAGCCTTAGCTGATCAGTTCCTGGCATTCATTACCGACGCCCGCAAGCTAAGCCTGGATATTGCCGCCGACTATTTGGTGATGGCGGCGTGGCTGGCCTATTTGAAATCGCGGCTGCTAATCCCTGACATCGGTGACGACGAAGAAATGTCGGGCCCCGATTTGGCGGCGCACCTGACCTTCCGCTTGCAACGCCTGGAAGCCATGCGCAAAGCCGCCGGCCAATTGATGGAACGCGATCGCCTGGGCCGGGATACCTTCCGCCGTGGCGCCCCCGAAGGCGTTCGGGCCATCCACCACACGACGTTCGAGCTTTCACTTTTCGATTTATTGTCCGGCTACGCCAACATGCCGCGCCCCGGCAGGCACGAGCCGCTGTTGATCAAACCGCCGCCGGTTTATTCCATGGAAGATGCGCTCAATCGCATTGCCGCTGCCCTGGGTGTTACCGGGGGCTGGGAGCGTTTGGAAAAATTCTTGCCGCCGGAAATCGCCGCTGGATTTGGCCTGCGCTCCGCAATTGCCAGCACCTTTGCCGCCAGTCTTGAGCTCACCCGCCAAGGCCGGGTGCAGTTGCGCCAAGATAGGGCCTTTGGTCCCATTTACATGGGCGCGAAACCTCCCGAGGAAGGGTCCGACCAGTGACGGTCGAGACAGCACATTTGCGTATGGCAGAGGCGTTGTTGTTTGCCGCCGTTGAACCCCTGGACGAGGGCAGCATCGCTGGGCAGTTACCCGATGACGTGGATGTGGCGGCGATCATGGCGGCGCTCACCGAGGCCTATGCGGATCGCGGGGTGAACGTGGTCTTCATCGGCGGCAAATGGTCCCTGCGCACGGCGTCTGATCTAAAACATTTGCTTGAGCGCCACGTCACCTTGCCCAGGCGACTGTCCCGCGCCGCCGTGGAAACCTTGGCCGTTATCGCCTACCACCAACCGGTGACCCGGGCAGAGATCGAAAACATTCGCGGCGTCGGTATGAGCCGCGGCACCCTGGACACGCTGATGGAAACCGGGTGGGTGCGGCCCAAAGGTCGCCGCAGGGTCCCGGGCCGACCGATCACCTATGGGACGTCGGGTGATTTCTTGGAGCATTTCGGCTTGGAAGACGTGGGCGATTTGCCGGGCTTGGACGAACTTAAAGCCACCGGATTGCTGCGCCCGGAACCCCCCGCCTCGTTGTTCGCCGAAGCCCGCGCCGAAGCCGTGGCGGCGGCAGGCGAGGGTGTTGAGGCCTCCGCTTTGGATGACGACTTCGAAGACGAAAGCCCAGTCGTCCCCATGATCCCCACGGACGAGGGCTGAATTCTCATCCTTCGACAGGGAGCCTCCAGCAGTTCGCGCCACACCGACCAAACAATTAGTGCAAGTTCCCGCCGCTGAAGCACTCTTGGCGAGGGAAGCGCAGTCGCCGGGCGCACCGGAAAAGTTTCTGCGGGTTGTGTATTTTGGGGCAAGGCACCTTCGTCACCCGTCCCGAAGACCACGCCAACTGCAAGGTCGGCAGCTACACTCATGGCCTGAAGACGATGGCCGAAGCCGCCCAGGGCTCGGACGTTGCCGCGTTGCTCGAATCTGGATGGGTCACGGCGGAGGATGCCCCAAAGATTCCCCAGGTCTCTGAGAAATTTCCCTTCATTACTTACGGCCCGTTGGCCGAGGCTATTACAGAGCCGGACGTGGTGTTTCTCCATCTCAACCCAAAGCAAACCATGATGATGTCCGACGCAGTTCCCGAAATGCGGATCGAAGGCAAACCTCAATGCCACATTATTGCCGTCGCCAGGGAACAGGGCGAGGTCGCTCCCAGCGTTGGCTGCATGCTGAGCCGTGTACGCACCGGGATTAGCAATAACGAAATAATCTGCGCCATACCCGGCGCGCGGTTGGACGAAATTGTAGATCGTTTGGAAAAAGCCGTCGCCGTGGATAGAACCGTGGCCGCATATGCCAACCAAGACGCCAAACGATTCGCCTGACGGCTACTCGTCGCCCGGGTTTGACCCGGGGGTCCACGCCCTCCTTTCATTTCGGTAAGGCGCATTCCAACCAACGAAAAAACGGGGATGCCCGGGTCAGGCCCGGGCATGACAGGTAATGAGTGGGTGTTAGCCCTGTTCGTATTTGTCGCAGCGCAGGTCGCCGTCGTTGTCGGCGGCGCAGTTCTGGCCGCAATCCCATCCGGCAACCACGTTTGCGCCCCGGTCACCGAGTTGACCAATGGCGGCAGTGGCCGCTGCCCGGCATTGATCCAGGGTCGCGAAAACGCCGACCCGTTCAAAATCACGTAGATTTTCACGGTCAGGATAAATCGTCCCAGTCCACTGGGATTCGCCGCAAGCTGCTACCGCCAAGGCCCCAATTACAACCGCACCCAATTGCTTAAAAATTGGTATGGACCGCATCCGCATCCTGGCATTCTTAACGTCGAACTCGGACATCAGGTTCCCCCACAGGAAAAGCCAAGGCAGCACCTCCCCGAACGTACACAGGAAGCCCGTCCGCCGTATCTATAGTCGCCATAGACATAAACGACTTGCAAAAAAGGAGCGATCCTTTATTAATGCGAATGCAAATAAGAATTAGTCGCAAGTGTGTGGGCGGGAAGACCCGATAGGGGCCAGACAAAATTGATTTGGTGAAATTTAGGAACGGGATGAAACCCGAGAAAGAGTGGTTGTCTTGAATAAGTGGAAAAATCGTTTGGCCACCGGATTTGTGTCAGTGTTTGCAGTGGGACTGGCCTTTGGCCTGACCAATTGGTTGGTTCCCGATCAGGGCTTGGGCGCCATCGCTCAATCGCCGGGATCTGTCAATGTGTATTCAGCCCGCCAAGAGGCATTGATCCGTCCGCAATTGGATGCCTTTACCGCCGCCACCGGTATCAAAGTCAACCTGATCACCGCCAGCGCTGATGCGTTGCTGGAGCGCATGAAGGCCGAAGGCCGCAACAGTCCTACTGATGTGCTGTTGACCACCGACGCCGGGCGCCTGATCCGTGCGACCGATGCCGATGTGTTGCGACCGGTGAACTCTGACGTGCTCGCCGCCGCGATCCCCGAACAATACCGCGACCCTGATGGATACTGGTTCGGCCTGGGGATTCGCGCCCGGGTATTTTTCTATTCCCCGGACCGTGTCGATCCCTCTGAACTCTCTACATACGAAAACTTGGCCGCGGCCGAATGGCAGGGGCGGGTGTGCATTCGCTCGTCCACCAATGTTTACAATCAATCCCTGTTGGCCTCGTTGATCGCCCATGATGGATTGGCAAGTGCGGAAGAATGGGCAGCCGGTATGGTGGCCAACATGGCGCGCGACCCCCAAGGCGGTGATCGTGACCAAATCAAAGCCGTTGCCGCTGGTCAATGCGATGTGGCTGTTGCCAACACCTATTATTATGCCGGCATGAAGGATGGCACGGCGGAAGAACAACAAGCGGCAGCCCAAGTCGCGTTGTTCTGGCCGAACCAGGGGCCAGGTGAACGCGGCACTCACGTGAACATTTCCGGCGCCGGCGTCGGCCAATTCGCCCCCAATCCCGAAAGCGCCGTGCGGCTATTGGAATTCCTGGTGTCGCCAGAAGCCCAACGAATTTACGCCGAAGTGGTTTATGAATTCCCGGTGCGCAGCGGCGTTCCAGCCTCTGACGCGGTGGCATCGTTTGGGGCATTCCAGGCCGACGCCCTTGACCTTCACCGCCTAGCCGAGTTTCAATCCGAGGCTCTGATGATGTTTGACCGGGTCGGTTGGCGCTAGATTCTCCGCTCCGGAGCCTCCCAACCCAAAGAAGTATTCCCGATGGCGCTAGCGGAGGCCCTTGATGGCCAGTCATCGGGGCCACGAGAAAACCTCCGCCGCCGCGGTGGGCGTTTGAGCGGCTGGACCGTGCTGGCCCTGGCCATTGCCGCAGTTGTTTCCATCCCCATCCTGGTGGTTTTGGCGTCGGTGTTCGTGCCGGCCACCGAGGTTTGGGGCCATTTGGTCCAAACGGTCCTCGGTCGCTATATCACCAACACGCTGTGGATCTTGGTGGGTGTTGCGATCCTGACACTGGCCATGGGCGCGGGCACTGCATGGCTGGTCGGCATGTGCGCATTTCCCGGCCGCAGGGCATTTGAATGGGCGCTGCTGTTACCCCTGGCCATGCCTGCGTACGCCATCGCCTTCACCTATGGCGGGATGATGGACTTCGCGGGCCCGGTGCAAACCGCATTGCGGGATTGGTTCGGCTGGGGCGTGGGCGATTACTGGTTTCCCCAGCTCCGTTCGTTGCCCGGCGTTATCGTGCTGATGGGGCTGGTGCTTTATCCCTACGTCTATCTGCTGGCGCGCACGGCGTTCCTGGAGCAATCCGTGTGCGTCTTGGAAGTGGGCAGAACCTTGGGCCAGGGCCCTTGGCGGACTTTTCGCCGCATCGCCCTTCCCTTGGCCCGGCCGGCCATCGCAGCCGGAATGGCTTTGGCTTTAATGGAGGCCTTGAGCGAATTCGGCGCGGTGCAATATTTCGCCGTGGATACTTTTACAACAGGCATTTTTCGTACCTGGTATGGCCTGGGGGATTTGGCGGCGGCGGCCCAGTTGGCAGCCATCCTCATGCTGTTCATTTTTGCTCTGCTGGCCCTTGAACGCATGTCCCGGGGCAGGGCGGCATACCATCACACCACCACCAAATACCGGCCATTGCCCCGCTACCACCTGACCGGTTGGGCCAAGGTTGGGGCGATTGCGGGGTGTGCGGTCCCGATCTTCCTGGGCTTTCTGCTGCCCGCCGGACAGCTGGCCGTATGGTCCATCGAAACCGCCCCGGAAATTCTTGACGCCCGGTTTGCGCACGAGGCCGCCAACACCATCGGCATTTCAGTCGCCGCCGCCGTCCTGGCCGTGGGGATCGCATTGGTGCTGGCCTACGCCGTGCGCATCGCACCCGGGCGCCTGGCCCGGGCGGGAGCGCGCCTTGCCGGTCTGGGTTACGCCATCCCCGGCCCGGTCATTGCGGTGGGGGTCATGATCCCCTTCGCCTGGACCGACAACGTGGTAGACGGCTGGATGCGGGACACGTTCAATGTCTCCACCGGTTTGGTGCTTTCGGGTACGGTGTTCGCCCTTCTTTTCGCTTACATCGTTCGGTTTTTGGCAATCTCCCTCAACACAGTCGAATCCGGCCTCGGCAAGGTCACCCCCAACATGGACCGCGCTGCCCGATCATTGGGTGCCCGGCCCGCCGCGACCTTGCGCCGGGTTCATGCGCCGATGGTGCGCGGCAGTCTGTTGGCCGCCGGACTGCTGGTTTTTGTTCACGCCATGAAGGAGCTGCCCGCCACGCTGATTTTGCGGCCTTTCGATTTCAACACTCTGGCGGTGCGGGCCTTCGAGCTTGCCTCTGACGAGCGCCTAGCCGACGCCGCCCCGGCCGCCCTGGCCATTGTCGTGGTGGGGCTGGTGCCGGTGTTGGTGCTGTCCCGGGCGCTCAGTCAGGCAAGGCCCGGGTCATGAGCGGATTGCTGCTGGAAAAAGTATCCAGGTCTTTCGCTGGCCGTGCCGCCGCCGACGCCATCGATCTGACGGTGGAGCCCGGCGAAGTAGTTTGCATGTTGGGGCCATCCGGCTGCGGCAAAACCACCACCTTGCGCTTGGCAGCGGGATTGGAATCCGCGGACTCCGGGCGAGTGACCATCGATGATCAAATCATGGATGACACCACTGCCTTCGTGCCGCCAGAGGCCCGCAACGTTGGGCTGGTTTTCCAGGATTTCGCTTTGTTCCCGCATTTGGATGTGCGGGCTAATGTGGAATTCGGCATCGGCGACCAGCCACTAGACGCCCGCCGCCGCATCGTCGATGATTTGCTGGAGCGCATGAATTTGGCCGCCCATGCCGCGGCGTTCCCGCACACCCTGTCCGGGGGCGAACAGCAACGCGTGGCATTGGCCCGGGCTTTGGCGCCGGGCCCAAATGTTATGTTGATGGACGAGCCATTCTCTGGCCTGGATTTTCGCCTGCGCGATCAGGTCGGTGAAGAAACTTTGGTCCTGTTGCGCCAATTGGGGACATCAACTTTGATGGTTACCCACGATTCTGACGAAGCCATGCGCCTGGGCGATCGCGTGGCTTTGATGAACCGTGGGCGGATCATTCAACAGGGCACACCGGCGGATCTTTACCGCCATCCAGTCGATGTATTCACCGCAAATTTTTTCTCAGAAATCAATCAGTTGCAAGGTGCAGTTAATAAGCATTCTGTGCCAACTGAACTGGGCCCGGTCGCCGCCCCGGACCTTGCCGACGGCACGCCAGTCACCGTCTGTTTACGCCCGGAATCTTTGGTGCTGACCCGGGGTGGCGATGGGGTTGCCGCCACCATCCTGTCGACCCGAAATATGGGGCCATATGATCTTGTATGGTTGAAACCTGTCGCCGGTGTAGCTAAGTATTTAGCACGCTTGGGGACTGGGACTACTCCTGCCCCGGGGGCAGAAGTTCGGGTGGCAGTGGCCCAGTCAGGAAGCTTCGTTTTTGCTGACTAGGCCTTGGTTTGCCTACACCGGGGCATTCTGCCATGATGCATTAGAAATCAAGGCTTTAGCAGGATAGGTTCTATGGGAACGTTTAGCATTTGGCACTGGATGATCGTGCTCGCCGTGGTATTGCTGTTATTTGGCGGCCGGGGCAAAATCTCCGGGATTATGGGCGATTTCGGCAGCGGCTTGAAAGCCTTCAAGAAGCAAGTGAAGGAAGACGACGTCGCCGAGGGCGATGCGGACAAGATCGAAACCGAAACCGTGAATTCGGAATCGTCTGAGCCCACCGCCAAAGAAGAGGCCGCCAAGGGCTAGCGGTCCTTGGGGCCCATGTTGGGCCCACGGCTCTATCGCACCGCCCGGGAATGATGCGCCGAGATGCTCGGTATTCACTGGCCAGAATTTATGTTGATTGCGGTTGTCACCGTCTTGGTGGTTGGACCGAAAGAGCTTCCTCGCGTCTTGCGCACTTTCACGCGAATCATGCGGAAAATCCGCGGACTGAGTAAAGAGTTCCAGGACACCATGAGTGATCTGGCCAAAGAGGCCGACCTCGACGACATGAAAAAAGATTTTGTCGACATCGAGGCCCGAGTCGCCGACATGCGGGTGGAAGACGAATTGGACAAAACTCTGGACGGCGATAATAAGATCGCGGGCATGTTCACCGGCGACGTGATCGGCACCGAGTTGGCCCAAGATGCCCAAAAGAAATTGGATCCCGAGGACGATTTCGAAGCGGAAATAGAAACCGAAAGCCACAAGAAATCTGCACTAACCGAGGCGGTCGCTGAAGAAACCGCGCCTGAGTCCGCGGACGATGCCTCTGATGACTCCGGCGAACAACCAACGAACGAGAACGAGAACGAGAACGAGAACGAGAACGAGAACGAGAACGATGCCGTTGCCATCGCCGATAATTCCGACGAAGACAAGCCTAAGGTCGCAGCGCCAGAACCGGTGCGCGAAAAACCCTCTGCGGCCTCTCCGGCCGGAGTCTAAGGATCGGTAGGTGGCCGAGGCAAAGGCCAATCTCTCAGCCAAGGAAAAGACTGCGGCAGACCGCGAAGCAGTCGATCAGGCCCGGATGCCTTTGCTGGATCATTTGGTGGAGCTGCGCAAGCGCCTCACCTGGTCGATGATCGCTTTTCTGATCGCCTTCTTGATCGGCTTCTATTTCGCCAATCCCATTTTCGATTTTCTGGTTCAGCCGCTTCAGAATCTGAATCTGTGGGAAGACCAAGAGGGCAAGGGCCTGATCTTTACCGCCCTGCACGAAAAATTCTTCACCAACGTCAAAGTGGCTTTTTTCTTCGCCGCCTTCATTTCGTTCCCCCTGGTCTCCACCCAGGTGTGGCTGTTCGTGGCCCCCGGGCTCTATAAAACCGAAAAATCCGCGTTCCTGCCGTTCCTGATCGTCACCCCGTTCTTGTTCGTGGCCGGCGCTTCCATGGTCTATTACCTGGTCATGCCGGTGGCCTGGGATTTCTTTGCCGGCTTCCAGCGGGTCGGCGATGCGGAAACCTTGAGCGTGGAATTGCTGCCCAAAGTCTCGGAATACTTGAGCCTTTCCATGCGCCTAATCTTTGCTTTTGGCATCGCCTTCGAGCTGCCGGTGTTGATGACCCTGCTTGCCCGGGCGGGCATGGTCACCGCGGACGGCCTGAAAGACAAACGCCGGTATTCCATCGTGATGGCGTTTGTGGCGGCGGCGATCCTCACACCCCCGGATCCGCTCAGCCAGATCGGCCTCGCCATCCCCATCGTGCTGCTGTACGAAATTTCCATTATCTCTGCCCGTTTCGTGGAGAAATCCCGCGCCAAGGCCCAGGCCGAAGCCGCCGCCGCTTAACCTCGATTTGTCATGGCCGGGCCCAGACCCGGCCATCCACGTCTTAGTTCCCCATCCTCTAATCGAATGAACATGGGAGGGTGCGTACGCACAAAAAAATGTGGATGCCCGGGTCAAGCCCGGGCATGACGATAGAGGTGGGGGTTGGCACCAAACAAAAGCCGTCACCCCCGGACTTGATCCGGGGGTGACGGCTTTACTTGGCCCCCCGCACAGCGCGCGAATCATGCGCCGCGCTCCAATTCGGCGGACCGCCCGTTGGCGGCGGTGTCAAAATTCTGATACCAACCGGGCCATGCATGACATCAAGTGGATTCGGGAGAACGCTGCGGCTTTCGATGCCGGGCTGGCACGCCGGGGCGTAAAGCCCCAGTCAGCCGACATATTAACACTCGACGCAAATCTGCGGGAAGCGGCGACGCGGATGCAGGACCTGCAATCCGAGCGCAATCGCTTGTCCAAGGAAATCGGCCAACTGAAGGCCAAGGGCGATGATGCGGCGGCTCAGTCCAACATGGACCAGGTCTCGGCCCTGAAAGATGACCTGGCGGCAGCCGAACGCCAACATTTTGATGTGGGCCAAGTGCTGCACAATGCGCTATCGGGGCTGCCCAATCTGCCGTCGGCGGACGCCCCGGACGGCAACGACGAAGGCTCGAATACCGAACGCCTACGCATGGGCGAGCCCCCGAAATTGGATTTCGAGGCCAAAGACCACGTAGCCATCGGCGAAGGTCTGGGGATGATGGATTTCGAAGCCGCCGCCCGAATGTCCGGTGCGCGGTTTGTGATCTTGCGAGGGGTCCTAGCCCAATTGGAACGAGCCCTGGCCGCGTACATGTTGGATATTCTGACCACCGGTCATGGCTACGCCGAAATGTCAGTACCCCATTTGGTGCGCGGCGATGCGGCGTTTGGCACCGGCCAATTGCCCAAATTCACCGAGGACTTGTTCGCCACTACGGACAAATTCTGGTTGATCCCCACGGCGGAGGTGCCGCTCACCAACACCGTGCGGGAACAAATTCTCGACGCCGAAGCGCTGCCCCTGCGCATGACTGCCCACACCCCCTGTTATCGGTCCGAAGCCGGATCGGCGGGCCAAGACACTCGGGGCATGATCCGCCAGCACCAGTTCACCAAGGTGGAAATGGTCTCGGTGGTGCACCCGGATGATGCCGACGCCGAGCATGATCGCATGACCGGGGCCGCGTGCGATGTGCTGGATTGTTTGGAACTGCCCTATCGGGTTATTGACCTGTGCACAGGGGACATGGGATTTTCCGCCAAACGCACCTACGACCTGGAGGTTTGGCTGCCGGGAGAGGATCGCTATCGGGAAATTTCGTCTTGCTCCAATTGCGGCGATTTTCAGGCCCGCCGCATGAACGCCCGGTTCCGCCCCGGTGGCGATGAAAAAGGCACACGCTTTCCCCACACTTTAAACGGTTCTGGCCTCGCCGTGGGCCGCACGCTGGTGGCAGTGTTGGAAAATTACCAGCAAGCCGACGGCAGCGTCACCATTCCCACAGTGTTGCGCCCCTACATGCACGGGGCATTGGTCATCACCGCTGATGGCTGACGTGCCTTTTGGTGGCACGGCATGCGCCGCGCCCCGCATTCTGATCTCTAACGACGACGGTATCGACGCCCACGGCCTGAAGGTCATGGAAGAAATCGCGGCCAAAATTTCCGACGACGTGTGGGTGGTGGCGCCCCAGACCGAACAATCCGGCGCCGCTCATTCCCTGACCCTCACCCAGCCCCTGCGCATGCACGAAGTAGGGCCGAAACGCTTTGCGGTCCAGGGCACCCCCACCGATTGTGTGATGCTGGCGGTTTATCATTTGTTGGACGGCCAGCGCCCGGATTTGCTGTTATCCGGCATCAACATGGGGGTGAACCTGGCCGAGGACGTGACCTATTCCGGCACGGTCGCTGCCGCCCTCGAAGGGGCACTTCTCAGCATTCCGTCCATCGCCATCAGCCAGCAAATCAATTGGGAAACCGGTGAAGCCCATTGGCAAAGCGCCCCCGCATTCGTGCCTGATTTGATCGCTAAATTGCTGGGAACCGAATGGCCGTCCGGCGTGCTGATGAATATCAACATTCCCAATCTGGCGGCCAACCAAATCCAGGGGGTCCAGGCCACGGTCCAGGGCCAGCGGGACGCCAGCCAAATGGTCATCGACCAGCGTACCGACATGCGCGGGGCGCCGTACTATTGGATCGGCTTTCGTGAACACCTGGGGGAGCCGCACGCCGAGACGGATTTGGCCGCCATCGAACGGGGCGCGATTTCGGTGACGCCCCTGCACATCAACCTCACCGACCGGGCCATGTGCGACCGGGTGGCGAAGATGTTGGCTGGCGATGGGGGTCCCGCGTGAGCTCTGACCCCAGAGCGATCCAATTGATCATGGAGCTGCGGACCAAGGGCATCTCGGACTTAAGGGTTCTATCGGCCATCGAACGCACGCCCCGCGACAAGTTTGTCATGGAGACCTTCCAAGATCGGGCCTGGGACGATACCGCCCTGCCCATCGAAGATGGCCAAACCATCAGCCAGCCGTTCGTGGTGGCCTTTATGACCGCGGCATTGGAGTTGGGCGACCGCATGCGGGTCTTGGAAATTGGTACCGGGTCGGGCTACCAAGCCGCGATTCTTTCCGGCCTGTGCCGCATGGTATATTCGGTCGAACAAAGTGCTGCGTTGCGCAAACAAGCCGAAGCGCGATTTAGCGGTCTGGGCCTATCCAACGTCGTCACCATCCGCGGCGATGGCCGGGATGGCTGGCCTCAGCAAGCGCCGTTCGACCGCATTATTCTTACAGCGGCGTCGTCGGAGCCCCCGGCATTTCTGAAAGACCAACTGCGCGAAGGCGGCATTGCCTTGGCCCCGGTGGGTGGGCCCTTGGAACAGGAAATTATTCGCTATACCCGCACGGTGGACGGTCTGAAGGCGGAGGCCCTGCTGCCCGTGCGCTTTGTTCCCTTGATCGCCCCTTCTTAAGAGTGCAGATCGTGGTCCGCAGGACCACGTGAATCTGAACGGCATGAAAAAAGCCTCATTTGAACTCCACCGTCTCATGGCCGTACACTCCGACCCCATGACACGGCGAAAAATAGCGGGCGCGTTGCTCGCGGCGGTGTTGGCCTTGGCGGCTTGCACCAACGGTGTGCTGGCCCCGGTGACTGACAAAGGGGGTTATAAACCGGCCCCAGGCGGCGGCGAAATCGTTGTGGCGGGCCAGGGGGATACGGTGCATTCCGTGGCCCGGCGGTTTGGTGTCAGTCTGCCGTCCTTGATTGCCGCCAATGGCTTAAAGCCGCCATATTTTGTCGTGCCCGGCCAGCGCTTGGTTTTGCCCGCCCCGGAACGCCATGTGGTTCAGACCGGCGACACCCTGTACGACATTTCGCGCCTTTATGGGGTCGACATGGCTAGCCTGGCCCGCGCCAACAACCTCACCGAGCCTTTTCTGATTGTGCCGGGACAAGTGTTGGCCTTGCCCGCCGCCGCTAGGGTTGCCACCCGCGCCCCGTCCCCCACGCCAGGCCGTATTATAGAAGCCATTCCCAATCCCGCGCCTCTTGCCGGGGGTAGGTTCGCATGGCCGTTGCAGGGCCCGGTGATTACCGGGTTCGGGCCTCAAGGGGGCGGGGTCCATAATGATGGGATCAACATCGAAGCCCAAGTCGGTGCGCCGGTTCTGGCGGCTGAAAACGGCGTGGTGGCCTATGCCGGCAACGAGCTACCGGGGCTGGGAAACTTGTTGTTGATCCGCCATTCCGACGGCTGGGTCACTGCCTACGCCCACAACGGTCAGATCTTGGTGCGGCGCGGCGACCAAGTTGCCCGGGGTCAAATGATCGCAACGGCCGGGGCCAGCGGCAACGTCCTTAGCCCCCAACTGCATTTCGAAATTCGTCTGGGTACCGAGGCCGTGAACCCGCTGGATTACCTCGATAAACAGCTCGCGAGTTTGCGATTTTTTTCTTTCGTTCAAATTCACGCGCCCTCAGCGGGCGCGATCTGCACTTGACGGCAAATTGACAGTCCCCGTCGAACTTCTGAACCAAGCCTTGGCCCATCATGCTGCCGGGCGTTTGGCGGACGCTGAGGCGATCTATCGTCGGCTTCTCCGGATCGATGCCGACCAGCCGGTGCCCATGCACATGTTGGGGGTGGTTGCGCACCAAGCGGGCAACAACGAATTGGCAGTGGATCTGATTGGCCAAGCGCTGGCTTTGCAGCCCGATTACCCCAACGCCCATTACAATTTGGGGAATGCGCTGAAGGAATTGGGCCGCGTTCGCGAAGCTGTCGCGAGCTACAAAAACGCATTGACGCAAAACCCGAACTCTGCCGATGCACATTTCAATCTGGGCAACGTTTTGCAGGATCTGGGCGACCTGGATCAAGCGGTGGCGAGCTTCGCCAAAGCCATCGCGCTGAAACCGGATTATGGCGCCGCGCATTTCAATATGGCCAATGCTCTGAAATCCCTGGGGGCCATGGAGGACGCGGTGGCCGCTTATCGATCTGCCGTCGCCATTCTTCCCCAATCGGCGGACGTTCACTTGAACCTTGGTCACGCGCTCCATGAGTTGGGAAAGGGCGAGGATGCCATTGCCAGCTATCGCGCCGCCGTCGCCATCAATCCGGAATTCTGGGATGCCCATTACAATCTGGGCAAGGTGTTGATGTCGGAGGCGCGATCCGATGACGCCATCGCATCCTTTCAACAGGTCCTGAAATTTGCTGCCGGCGACGACCGGATGGGGGCGGAACTTGCCCTGGCCCATTTGGGAGTTTTGGACCCGCCCGCCAGCACGCCAGCCTCATACATAAAAACTTATTATCAATCCCGGGCCCACAGCTGGAGCAACGCGGCCTGGAATGAAAACCCTGGCCGCTATCAGGGCTATGAAATCATTTCGAACATTCTGAATTTGGCCGAAAGCGCCCGTGACGATTTAGCAATTCTAGATGCCGGGTGCGGCACCGGGGCTCTCGGCCCTTTACTGCGGCCCTATGCCCGACATCTTGAAGGCGTAGATTTGTCCCCTGAGATGTTGGAACAAGCGCGCAAAAAAGATCTTTACGACACATTGATCGAAGACGATTTGGCGCATTACTTGTCCGATTGTGACCGCCAATTCAACACGGTGGTTTCTGCTGCGGTGTTGGTGCATTTCTCGGAGCTTGATCAAATCTTCGCGAAATTTCACCGGATCCTAAAAGACCACGGTACCCTGGCATTGACCCTGTTTGTGGATGACGACTGCGAGAAATTCTCGGTCAATGCTGCGGGCTTTTTCTCCCACAATCCGGCGTATGCGATCCAAGCCGCTGCCACGGCCGGATTCACCTTGATCGCCAAGGACCGCGGCGTCCACGAAGTCCATGGGACCACAGACATTCTCGGGATCGGGTTGCTGCTGCAAAAATAGTTTTGCCGAGTTGACCCTAAACGGATCGTTGCTCCGCAACATTGCGCGCCGCGTGAATCTGATCGTCCGAAAAACTACAAATATTCCCTCACTCGCCGGCGGGAGCGAGGTCCGGTGGTGGGTTTAGTTCGCCGCTAAAATTCGCGACTCCTTAAATTGGCGGCGAGAAGTCGCTACTCGGCCGCCGCACCCATCGCCGAGCCCATGGCGTCGACCACGGCGCGCTCCGGGCCGCTGGAATCGATGAGCAACCCGGCGCATTGAATAGCGTCGAACAGTTCCTCGGTGATCAGAGTGAATTGCACCACCCAGGCATCGATGCGGTCCGAGAACAACGCAGCCTCTCCACGCAGTGCCTCTGCCGCCCCGGCGACCCCTGCGGCGGCTTGTTCCTGCAGCACCGATAAGCGCAGACCCGCGGCGATGGTGTAGGCGTCCATAGCCTGAAGCCCGGCCTCTTGAAGATCAGCCAATCCAACGTCAACGCGTCGCGGGCTTGGCCCAGATGTTCGGGGGCGGAGGAGGCTAGATAGGCCTCTATATGATAACCAAGACCCAAAATATTGGCTGTTGCCTTGGCCAGGGGCATCCCCCGCCAGAGCCCCGCCAAAGAACACCGACATGCCGGTGGTCGTGTCCTCTATCAACAGGGCCAAATCGATTTGTTCGGTACGCAGGCGCGGGAAAATCGGGTGCCGCCCTGGCCTGACAGGTTTTCCGTGACGGAGGCGGCGGTGTTGACCCATGGAGCACCATAGGCATGTGCGGGTCCGGCCGCGGCCACGGAAAGCGCGGCGGGGATAAATACGGAAGCGATTGGACGCAAATTCATACAAATCTCCTCTATCGCACTCAAGAATGCGGCCATTATGAACGCCGCGCCATGCGACCGGTTGCCGCAATGGCGCGGAGGCGCAAAGCCGCAAATGTTTGTGGTCAGGCGCAGAATGTGGGACCGTCCGGCCCCAAGGGGGGGAAGCCATATTCAAGAATCCAATTGTCCTTGGCAGTATCGTTGTGGTCATTGCCGTGGTCGTGGTTGTGTTCATGACCCACCCGGCGAATTCCGTCCGCGACGGAGTGTTCACGCTGGCTCAGGCGACCGCCGGCCAGAATCTTTACCCATCAACCTGCCCCCGCTGCCATGGCCGCGACCTTTACGGCGACGGCTTCGAGACGCCGTCACTGATTGGCAGAGAATTTCAGCGCCGATGGGCTGACGGCACGCTCGCTGATTTGTTCGAATTCGTTTCCACGAACATGCCAAAAAGCAATCCTGGGGTTTTCGATGACCAGACCTATTTGGATTTGATCGCCTATATTTTGCGCATGAACGGCTACGACGTCGGCAAGGACAAGCTGGTGCCCGACATGGAAGCCTTGGCCGGAATCCGTATGGAAATGGTGAACTAAGCTCCGGTCGCCAAATCCAAGCTATACAGCGGGCTGTTTTCGATCCGCTGCCATCCCGGCAACAGCACCGTCGCTGCGTGGCAATCGGTGTATAGGATTTTGATGCCGCGATGACGCGCCTCTTCCGGCAGTCGCCACCAAGCGTCCCGCAATACCCCGACCGCGATGCTCAGGCAGAACGAACAGCCCGCCAAGCCATGGCGATAAATCTTCCCGGGGCCGCCAGTCATCGGATTTCAGAGTGACGGTGCCCACGGCCTGGCCACTCACCACAGCCACCAACGCCACTGCATCGTTATCAAAGGTCCCCCAGGAGACTACGAACGATCGGGCCAAATCCGGGATCGCGCCCGGCGTTGCCATCACAATATCGATCACTTGGTCTGCCATCTTCAATCCAATGTCTTGCCCAGCTTGCCGGCCAGGTCTTGAATGAATTGCCACGCCACCCGGCCGGACCGCGCCCCCCGGGTCATGGACCATTCAATGGCGGCGGCATGCAATTCGTCACCGGCCACGTCCAATCCGAAATGCTCGGCGTAGCCTTCGATCATGGCGAAGAAATATTCCTGAGATGCGGCGTGAAACCCCAGCCACAATCCGAAGCGGTCTGACAACGAGACTTTTTCGTCCACGGCCTCGCCCGGGGTGATCGCTGTGGATTGTTCGTTTTCTATCATGTCCCGGGGCATCATGTGGCGGCGGTTCGAGGTGGCATACATCACAACGTTCTCCGGGCGGCCTTCGATGCCGCCCTCCAATGCGCCTTTCAGAGATTGATAGGCGGTCCCACCATCAAAGGATAAATCGTCGCAAAACAGGATGATGCGGCGGTCGGATCTCGCCAAAACGCCCATCAGGTCGCCCAGGCCGGCGATGTCGTCCCGGTGAATTTCCACCAACGCCGGTTTGCCTGGGGCTTCGGCCACGATTTCGCCGTGAACAGCCTTGATCAGCGAGCTTTTGCCCATACCCCGGGCGCCCCACAGCAGGGCATTGTTGGCGGGCAGCCCATGCACAAACCGCCGGGTGTTTTCCAACAACTGGTCCCGGGCGGAGTCGATGCCTTTCAGCAAACTCAGCGGGATTCGACTCACGTCGGCCACGGGCCGCAGGGATTGGCTGGGCATTTGCCATACAAAGGCGTCCGCCTCACCCAAATCCGCGGGGCCTGACGTGGCCGGGATCAGGCGGTCCAAGGCCGCCGCAATGCGTTCGAGTGGGTCTTGATCCATTTCGCGCTCAAAAATCTCACAAATTCGCCGAGGCCTGTGCCATCTGGCGGCCAATTCCGAATCTGTTATAGTCCCCGCCAATCCCCGCATCCACATTGTAGAGCGCGTGCATGTTTGTTTCACCGGCTTACGCCCAGGCTGGGGCGCCCGGCACCAAGGGTTTATTCGAATTCCTGCTGCCGATCGCCTTGATCTTCGTTGTGTTTTATTTCCTGTTGATCCGACCCCAGCAAAAGAAGGCCAAAGACCACCGGTCTATGGTCGACGCCGTGCGCCGTGGCGACAAAGTGGTCACCGCCGGAGGACTGGTGGGAAAGGTCATCAAGGTCACGGAGGCCGAAGGCGAAATGGCCCGGGTAACCTTGGAAATTGACGCCTCAAAAGGAGTGCGGGTGGAGGCGATACGGTCCACTTTGGCCGACGTGCTGTCGAAGCTTGAGCCCGCCGACAAAAAGGGCGGCAAGGCCGCCAACAAACCCTAGGGACAGACGTGCTCTATTTCGCCCGTTGGAAAATCTATTCGATCCTCGCGTTCCTGGTCGTGGGCCTGGTCTTTGTCATCCCCAATTTTTTGTCCGACAACGGGCGCGCCGGCTTGCCCACCTGGATGCCTCACAAGCAAATCAACTTGGGTTTGGATCTTCAGGGCGGATCGCACTTGCTGCTTGAAGTCGACGTTCAGGCGGTCATCCAAGAACGCCTGGAGGATCTTGAGGGCGAAATTCGTACTGCGTTGCGCGCCGAATTTGTCGGTTACACCGACCTGAGCATCGTTGACGACGATGCGGTAACCCTGCGCATTCGCGACCTGGAAGAATTGCCAAGAGCGCTGGAGCTTATCAATGCCCTGGCGAGCGTGGTGCGCACCAGCAATTTTGGCGTTGGCATTCCCGATATCGAGGTGGACAACACCAACGACGGCGATATCACTGTGACCCTGTCGAAAGAAGCGATTCAGGTGCGGGCGGCAGCAGCGGTCGAGCAATCCATAGAAGTGGTGCGCCGACGCATCGACGAAACCGGTACCCAAGAACCCAGCATTCAGCGCCAGGGCGAGGATCGCATTTTGGTGCAGTTGCCGGGGGTGGACGATCCGGATCGCATAAAGCGACTGTTGGGCAAAACCGCGAAAATGACCTTCCAGATGGTGGACCAGGAAACCTCGATTGCCGACGCCTTGGCCGGGCGCTTGCGGCCGGGGTCCGAAATTATTCCCCACGATTCAGATGTTGATGCCAATGGCGACCCGGTGCTGTACGTGGTGGAACGCCGGGCCATCATCACCGGCGAAATGCTGACCAATTCCCAGGTCACCACCGATCAAAACGGCCAGTTCGCGGTGTCCCTGCAATTCAATCCCACAGGGGGCCGCCGGTTTGGTGATACCACTTCCCAGAATGTTGGCCAATTGTTCGCCATTATCCTGGACGGCAAGATCATCAGTGCGCCACGGATCCAGACCGCGATTTTAGGCGGCACCGGTCAGATCACCGGAAACTTCACCGCCCAATCAGCCGGTGACCTCGCCACGCTGTTGCGGGCCGGTGCATTGCCGGCGCCTCTGGTGATTTTGGAAGAACGCTCGGTGGGCCCGGGCCTCGGCGCGGATTCTGTGGCCGCCGGTAAAATCGCCTCTGCATTGGCGTTTATACTGGTCTTGATTTTTATGCTCGCGGCCTACGGCATATTCGGGCTGGCCGCCGATTTAGCCTTGCTGATCAACATGATGCTGTTGGCCGCTGGGTTGTCGGCTCTGCAAGCGAACCTGACCTTGCCGGGGATCGCCGGAATCATCCTTACCGTCGGCATGGCGGTGGACGCCAATGTGCTGATTTTTGAGCGAATCCGTGAGGAAATAGCTCTGGGCAAGACCCCGTTTGCCTCGGTGGAGGCGGGCTATAAACGCGCCATGACCACCATCATCGACGCCAACGTCACGACGTTTATCGCTGCGGTAATTTTGTACGTATTTGGCTCCGGTCCGGTCAGAGGGTTCGCCGTCACCTTGGCCATCGGCATTGTCACATCGTTTTTCACCGCCATCACCGTGACCCGGTTGTTGGTGTCGGTCTGGTTGACCCGGACCAGACCCAAAGAATTGCCGATCTAATGATTTTGATCCGATTGGTCCCCAAACAGACCGACATCAATTTTCTCGGGGCGCGCAAGGCGGGGTTTGCGCTGTCTGGATTGGCCGCCATTGGTTCGGTGATTTTCTTTTTAGTTCTGGGCCTGAATTTTGGCATCGATTTCCGTGGCGGCATTCTGGTCGAAGCCCGGGTAGAGACCGGCGCCGACATCGCCGCCATGCGCGATTCAGTGTCGACCCTGGGTCTGGGCGATGTGTCCATGCAGGAATTCGGCGACCCTCGTGACGTGTTGATCCGGGTGGAGGAACAGGAGGGCGGAGAACAAGCTCAACAGGCTGCCGTGGACGCCATAAAGGCGATCTTCGCCACCGAAATCGGCGAAGTGGAATACCGCCGGGTAGAATTCGTCGGCCCAAAAGTCAGCGCCGAATTGATCCGCGACGGGGTGTTGGCGTTGACGATCGCCCTGGCCGCTATGATGTTTTACATCTGGCTGCGGTTCGAATGGCAGTTCAGCATCGGCGCCATCATCGCCCTGGTCCACGATGTGTTTTTGACCATTGGGGTGTTCGCTCTGACCCGGTTGGAATTTAATCTTTCCATCATTGCGGCAATTTTGACCATCATCGGCTACTCCATGAACGACACCGTGGTGATCTATGACCGGGTAAGGGAAAATCTGCACAAATACCGGTCGATGCCGTTGGTGGATTTGCTCAACAAATCGGTGAACGACACCTTGGCACGCACGGTCATGACCTCGGTCACAACGTTGCTGGCCTTGTTCGCTCTGTTCTTCTTTGGCGGCGAAGTGATCCGCGGCTTCACCTTTGCCATGATCTGGGGGGTGCTGGTTGGGACCTATTCCTCGATCTTCATCGCCGCGCCAGCGCTTATTTTCCTGGGTGTCCATCGGGGCGCCAAAGGGGCGCCGCCCGGTAAATACGCCAACGCCGAACGGATTGAGGCGAAAGAGCCCGAAGATAAAAAACAAATCACCGACGACTCCACTGCCGATTCCAAAGGCGAGGCCTAGCGAGCCACTCCCTTTGGGTGTTTTTCAGACCGGTGCTGTGGGTGCCGCCAGGTGATACCCTCGGCTCATGGAAATCAAACCGATGGAGACGGGTAGTGCCCAGGTCGTTCAATCCTATGGCGGTGGGGGATTTGCTGTCTCCAATGTGCGTTACACCGGGTCCGTCCTGGTGTTCCCGGAACGGACTGTGGCGTGGCCACCTCGCACATTCACTGATCTGGCCGCCGATCACTTGGGGCCATTGATTGAGGCGCCCGAGCCCTTGGACGTGGTGTTGATCGGGGCCGGGACAGAATTGGCGGTGCTTCCCGCCAATCTTTCCGCCCTGATCCGCGACGCCGGTTTGGGCTTTGAAGTCATGAGTACTGGGGCGGCGTGTCGCACATTCAATGTGCTGTTGTCCGGTGAACGCCTTGTCGCCGCGGCCCTGATTGCGGTGGAGTGATGAGAAGGGCCGCCGGATCTCTTCCAGCAGCCCCCTCATCGAACTAATAGATACGCAGGCTCATGACCAGCCGCATGCAGTGGCCCGAGGTGAACACGTCCGCCGCCGCAAGGCGTCTTCGGCTACTCTTTGCTCAGTGATATCTCTGCCGTTGACAATGAACCCTTGGATCGTGCCGTCGGCACCAAAATATGGGGGTTGTAGCTGACTTCATAAAACGCCTGTCCAGAGCCGAGAAAACTTAGCCACCGGCGATAGCGAACTTCTTCGCCCTCCATGGATTTAAGACCGTTGGTTTCACCACCTCTTCGAAGACGTCGCGCCCAAAAACCTCCAGCGCTGTATGGCCAATTAATTCGTCCCGCGATTTTCCAGTGGCGGCTAGGTATGCCGGATTGACGGCGAGGTATGTGAATTCCCGGTCCAACACCGCGATTAGATCGGTGGAGCTGGCAACCACCACCTTTTTGAAGTCTTCGACGCCTTGGTCCATTTTCGACTCTTTTAGCCCCTACCACGCGTACTCACTATGCGACACTGAGATCCCGCAGAGGTCAAATCGAGTAATGCTGATTAAAAATCTATAACGATCACCGTCAAAGCCAAGGATTGTCCTGTGAATATTCACAATACTAGGGAGTCTAGGAGCGCGCGCAAAGAGAGGGGCCGCTAAATTTCTTCAACAGCCCCTCGGACGTGTGTTCAGTTTCTGGTGTGCTTAGCCAAATGCTCCCATGCCGGCGAGGTGGCGGACGCCAAGCATGGCGAACAGCATGGGGATTGACATGGCGGTGTTGGCCCGAGACGCCATCAGGGCCATACGCGCCGAAGCCTTTTTCTGGTCGTCGGTGGCCTCGACCATACCCAAAACCTTCTTCTGGTTAGGCCAAATCACCATCCAGACGTTAAAGGCCATGATCAGACCCAGCCACATGCCAAAGCCGATGGTCGCTTCAAGGGCACCATTGTTGGTGAACCCAAGTGCCATGGCGTCGGCCAAATAGCCTTCGACCCAGGCCAGCCACAGGCCAAAAATCACTGTGGACAGCGCCGCCCAGCGAAACCAGAACAACGCCCTGGGAGCGATGTGCTTGCCGATGGCGGGTTTGAGTTCATCCGGCATGCTGGCGACGGCCGGCACCTGCACAAAATTGAAATACCAAAGCAGACCAATCCACATAATGCCGCTGGCAACATGAGCAAAGCGCAGCAGGAAGCCCCAAAAGACGGAGTCAAATTCCATGATCTATGCGCCTCCGCCGCCAGCAATCGCCGAAATGGCCAGGACCATCAGTACTGTCAGCACCAGGCCGGTAATAACCGTGCCGCTTAAGGAATCGAGCGGATTCATGTGCGCCCCCTTTATTGGTTCCGGCCCAGTGTTGTCAAAGGCCGGAGTTGCAAGTCATTCGCAATTCTAATTGGGATGCTAGACACAAAATGTAGCGGGTGCAAGGGATTATGGCAGCCTATGTTGTGATGGATCCCCCATTTGGGGCCATACCCTGTGCCACCTGCGCCAGCCTAACTAGGCGGCGGCCTCGGACGGTGATGACCCAAGCCATTCCGCCAAATCAGCCAGCGATCGCGCAGCGTAGGCCGGCTTGCGCTCTTTCTTTTTTACCCGAGTGGCCAAAGGTGGGAACAAGCCAAAATTAGCATTCATGGGCTGGAAGGTTTCAGCCAGGGCACCACCCGTGATGTGACCCAACAATGCGCCCATTGCGGTTGTCGACGGCGGCGGGATGGAAACGGCGCCGAGACGATCGGCGGCGGCGAAGCGCCCGGCCAACAACCCCATGGCGGCGGATTCCACATAGCCTTCGACGCCAGTCATTTGCCCGGCGAACCGCAGGCGGGGTTGGGCCTTCATGCGTAGAGTGCCGTCCAACAATTTTGGGCTGTTCAAAAAGGTGTTGCGGTGGATGCCGCCAAGCCGGGCGAAGCGGGCGCCTTGCAAACCGGGGATGGTTTGGAATACGCGGACCTGGTCGCCATGGCGCATTTTGGTCTGAAAGCCGACCATGTTGAACAGGGTGCCAATTGCATTGTCTTGGCGCAGCTGCACCACGGCGTAGGCCTTCACATCCGGGGCGTGCACATTGGTAAGACCAACCGGTTTCATTGGGCCATACCGCAAAGTTTCGGCCCCGCGTGCTGCCAAGACCTCGATCGGCAGACAGGCTTCGAAGTAGGGCGTATCGGCTTCCCAATCTTTGAACGGGGTGGCGTCGGCGGCGACCAAGGTTTCGATGAAGGCGGTGTACTGGTCGCCATCCATGGGGCAATTCAGATAGTCGGCGCCTTCTCCTTTGTCGTACCGGGATTGGGCCCAGGCCACATCCATATCAATGCTGTCGCGATAAACGATGGGCGCGATGGCATCGAAAAATGCTAAGGAATCCTCGCCGCCCAATACGGTCACAGCATCGGCCAGTCCTGGGGAGGTCAGCGGCCCGGTGGCGATGATGACCTGGTCCCATTCGGTCGGGGGAAGCCCGTCGATTTCGACGCGTTCGATTGTGACCAATGGATCGGCCTCTAGCGCCGATTGCACGGCGGCGGAAAATCCGTCTCGGTCGACCGCCAAGGCGCCGCCCGCGGGAACCCGGTGGGCGTCGGCGGACGCCATGATGATGGAACCACACCGGCGCATTTCTTCGTGCAGCAATCCGATGGCGCTGGATTGGGAGTCGTCCGAACGAAACGAGTTTGAGCACACCAATTCCGCCAAGCCATCGGTCACGTGAGCGTCGGTACCCCGGTCCGGGCGCATTTCGTGGAGGATCACCGGCACATCAGCGCGGGCCAATTGCCACGCGGCTTCCGATCCGGCCAAGCCACCGCCAATCACATGGACGGGTGCCGGGGTGGTCATGAGGCTTTGCGCCTTCGTGCTGCGGCAGCGGGTTTCTTTACGGGTTTCTTTACGGCTTTCTTGCGCGGCTTGGCCGAAGTCTTTGGCGCCTTGGCCCGAGCCAGCACTGGTTTTAAGTATTCGCCGGTGGCGCTGGCTTTGACCTTCACCAAATCCTCGGGCGTTCCGGTAGCGACAATGCGCCCGCCCTTGTCCCCGCCCGCGGGCCCCAAATCGATGACCCAGTCGGCAGTCTTGATTATGTCCAGATTATGTTCGATTACCAACACGGTATTACCGGTTTCCACCAAGGTATGAAGCACCTCCAACAATTTGCGCACGTCTTCGAAATGTAGGCCGGTGGTGGGTTCGTCAAGAATATAAAGCGTCTGCCCGGTCGCCCGGCGCGACAGTTCTTTGGAAAGCTTTACCCGCTGGGCCTCGCCACCGGACAGTGTGGTCGCCGACTGGCCCAAATGGACATAGCCAAGGCCAACCCTCTGAAGCATCCGCAGCTTTGCCCGGATCGACGGCACCGCCGAAAATAGTTCGGCCGCTTCGTCGATGGTCATGGCCAACACATCGGCGATTGAATGTCCTTTGAAGGTGATCTCTAACGTTTCGCGATTGAACCGATGGCCCTTGCACCCGTCGCATTCCACATAAACGTCGGGCAAGAAGTGCATTTCAATTTTGATCAGGCCGTCGCCTTTGCATGCCTCACAACGACCGCCTTTGACGTTGAACGAAAACCGTCCGGGCTTGTAACCACGCGCACCGGCTTCCGGCAGCCCGGCGAACCATTCGCGAATGGGCCCGAACGCGCCGGTGTAAGTAGCGGGGTTCGATCGCGGTGTGCGGCCAATGGGCGACTGGTCGATGTCCACGACTTTATCCAAATATTCCAGCCCGCCGATGCGATCATGTTTAGCGGCGTGGGCCCGGGAGTTGGACAATTTGCGGACGATGCCCTTGTACAGTGTTTCGATCACCAGGGTCGATTTGCCACTGCCGGAAACCCCGGTGACACAGGTGAATGTTCCCAAGGGAATTTGCACGGAAATATTGGTCAGGTTATTTGCCCTGGCACCGATGATTTCCAACTTCTGGCCGGGCTTGCCAGGGCGGCGTTTGGCCGGCACCGGCACTTGCCGCACGTGGGACAGATACTGCGCGGTCAAGCTTTCGCTCATTTTCAGAATCTTGCCAGGCTTTCCTTGGGCGATGATGGCGCCACCGTGGACCCCAGCCCCTGGCCCCATGTCGATCAAGTGATCGGCGGCCATCATTGCTTCTTCGTCGTGCTCCACCACAATGACCGTGTTGCCCAGATCGCGCAGGCGCACCAAGGTTTGTAGCAGCCGGGCGTTGTCCCGTTGGTGCAAGCCGATGGACGGTTCGTCCAGAACGTACAGAACCCCCGTGAGGCCCGAGCCAATTTGCGAGGCCAAACGAATGCGTTGGCTTTCACCTCCGGACAATGTCCC
>Ga0315336_1000835_pt1 | contig 71691 bp, 55 predicted proteins | sample ASW5metaG_FD_204512 | JGI IMG/M metagenome (GOLD analysis project Ga0315336, IMG submission 204512) | Ammonia-oxidizing marine archaeal communities from Monterey Bay, California, United States - ASW #5 | ecosystem: Environmental > Aquatic > Marine > Intertidal zone | place: USA: California... | reverse complement strand
ATGAAGGCGCACCCGATTAATCCGAACCAGAATGCGATCCCGAGGCTCGGTTTTATGAATGCGGAAACCATGAGCAGGAGACCCGTGCCCATGAAAAGAATCGCCAGGCAGATCACAAGGACCCGTCGTGCGGTTTCGTTCTTTTCTTCGTGCATGGGTTGTCTCTTGCTGAATTTACCCGAACCGGATCCCCGGTTCAGAAAGACAATCAGGTATGATTGGGCGCTCTCTAGGTATCCTGTGTTCCCACCAGGGGAAGCAATTCGCTGATTCTGCCTTTCGACAGCATTTCTTCGGCGAGCGCCGAAGCCTCTTTCCGGTCGATCCCTGCGATGGCTTGCTGCACCTTGCGAATCAATCGCACATCTATGCTCACCCGGGTGATTCCGATACCGATAAGGAAGGGAAGCATGGCAGGATCTCCGGCCATGTCGCCGCAGATCGATACGGGGATTTCCGCCTTGATACCGGCAGCGACGATTCTTTTCAACGAACGCAGCACCGCCGGATGGTGCGGCACGTAGTAATCCGCAATGGACTCGTTGGTTCGATCGACTCCCAGCGTATATTGAACGAGATCGTTCGTCCCGATGCAGAGAAAAGCGGATTCAGCAGCCAACTCCTCTACGGTTTCAACGGCAGAGGGAAGTTCGATCATCGGACCTAAACCGGGGGTAGCGCAGTGGGGGATTTTCTCTTCTGTCAATTCTCCGATGCATTCCCGGGTTACCTCGCATGCCTCCAGGAATTCATCCACGGAAGCTACCATCGGAAACATGATTCGGAGGTCCACGTCCATTGCGCTACGAAGCATGGCTCGCAGCTGCACTTTGAACACGTCCTTGTTTCTCAGCGTGAAGCGAAGGGCGCGAAGTCCCAGAAAGGGATTCGCCTCGTCGAGAAACGAAGCGTGCGCCACCATCTTGTCTCCCCCGATGTCAAGAGTCCGCATGGTGATCGGCAGAGGTTTCATTGCGGTTACGACTTTGCGGTAGATACGATATTGCTCTTCCTCAGAGGGAAATCCACGGCGAACCACGAAGGGAAATTCACTTCGGTACAAACCGATCCCTTCCGCTTGGAATTTCTTCGCCAGATTCAGTTCGTTGAGAAGGTTGATGTTCGCGAGCAAGTGGATCTTCTGGCCGTCACGAGTTGTTGTGGAGGCAGGCGTGTCTTCGTCATCAAACGCCGCTTGTTGCTGGATGTTGATGACATCCAGATATTGGTCCACGACTTCCTGGGAAGGATCGACATATGCCGTCCCGGATGTCGCATCCAGTAAGATCGGGGTGCCTTCCTGCAGATCAAAGATGGAGGAGTCATCCAGGAGGATCAAGGGAACCTCCAGGGATCTGGCAAGGATTGAAATGTGAGAGGTAACGCCACCGCCGACAATGATCAATCCCGCGACCTGCTGGGTGGCAAACTTTACGATGTCGGAAGGCAGCAACTCGCCGACGATGACAATTTCGCCACGATAATCCGGGGCTATGTCCTCTCCGTGAAGCAGGTTGTGCAGAATCCGGTGTCCGACATCCTTGACGTCTTGAACTTTCTCCTGGAACCGCGCATCTCGATTCTTTGAAAAGAGATCCACGTACCGGTTCACGACTTCCGTAATCGCCGACTGGGGGCTGCGCCCGGCGGACATGAGGTCGATCATTTCGCCGGAAAACATTTTGTCTTTCAAGATCAGAAGATGGGCACTGAAAATCAGAGCAGCCACATCTGCGTAGCCCTCGTCGAGATGCTTCTGCAGCGCTTCAATTTGATCTTCGCTTTTCTGGAGCGCCTCGTGGAATTCGTCCACGGTACAGTGGCGAAGCTCCATTTCTTCGGCAAGTCGAAGAAAGGAATCCGTCTGTCCAACGATGGTGGCCCGGCCGCGCGCGATTCCCTTGGATGCGCAGGCTCCATGATACAGCTCTTTGGCGGGAGATGCGGAAACAATGGTTCCATCAGACCGGAAATCCTCTCCGTCATGCAGACTCATAAAGAGTTTTGCGTTTTCGATACTGGCGGCGAGTTGGGCGGCGATGGCCTGGAGCGCATTGGCGTCGTTTTGAGTGAAATAGTCGGGTTCGGTGTCCTGGACCACCAGGACGCCGATACGATTCAACCCCCTGAGAATTGGAGCAGCCAGAAAGGATTCGAACTTTTCTTCATCCGATTCGGGGATGAGCTTGAAATTCGCGTGCAGGGAGGCGTGACCGGTCCGGATGGTCCGGAGTTCTTTCAATGCGAGGCCGGTAATGCCTTCGTGGCGGCTGATGCGGAGTTTATCCACCAGGTTGGGATTCAGCCCCTGGTTTGCGATCAACTGGAGGTTTGTTTCCGACTCATCCAGCAAATAGACGGAACATACCGCCGCTGACATATGGTACGCGACCGCACTGACTACGGTTTGCAAAAACTCGGAAAGGCTTTCGCTGCGCTCAAAGAGCCCGGCAAGCTCGCCGATATTGCATATCAATTCTACGTTGTCTTTTTTTTGTGCCACGTGCAGGTCCGTACGAATGTGTTCATTGTCCGCCAGCCGGCGGAGAGGACGGATTGTTAACAGAGAAATTCCACGAGGGTTGCAAAAACAGTAAAGCCTGCTCCAAAAGATACCAGAATGCCTAGCTCACCCTGCCGAGGATCCCGTGTTCGCAACACTCTTTCTAGCACAAATAGTACGGAAGGCGAGGACATATTTCCGTATTCACGGAGGATCTCGTGGGAGGAGGAAAGGGCGCCGTTATCAAATCCGAATCTCTGTTGAATGCGATCCAATATTCGCTGCCCGCCGGGGTGTACCATCCAGTGGGATATCGCGTTCCGTTCAATTCCATTTCGCTCGAGGAGACGGTCCGTCACCTCGGCAATCGCCCGGGAAGCGATCGCCGGCAGGCGGGCATCCAGGACATTTCGAAGCCGATGATTCTCCGTTCTGTACTGAAGGCGCGATCGGTGTTCCGGATACAGACCCGACTCAAAATCTACAAATCGAAGGGACGATTTCGACGTATCGGCCTCGGAACTTTGGAGAACGGCGGCAGCGGCGCCATCTGCGAAAATACAGTTGCTTACCACCAGCCCCGGATCGGGATCCATGAAGATCGTCGCGGAACAGATTTCCACGGAAATACACAGTACGATCAATTCAGGTTTCCTGGAAAGAAAACCGCAAGCGGTTTCTAGGTTGGGGATTGCACCGCCACAGCCCATTCCCATCAGATCGATTACTTTTGTATCTTTCGACAGGTGCAAGTCCTCCGCCAGATACGAGCTAAGTCCGGGACAGAGATAGCCGGTACAGGTGTTTACAATCACCAGCCCGACGTCGGATCCGCAGAAACCGGAAGTTTCCAGGGCGCGGGCCGCGGCTGCGGCTGCGGTGGTTCGGCCAAACCGCAGGAACCTCCCGATGAGCTGATCCTGATCCTGGTTGGTGATGTCTTCCGGCGAGTCCAGGGCGATATGGCGGCCGCGAATCTGCCCGTTCAGAAGGATTTTGCGGTACAGTTCTCGTTCGGCGTATTCAAAGCTGAAAAGGGTATCAAACAGTCCGAACGCATCTTCCTGCCTGACGTAGAGGTCCGGATTCGCCGATTTTACGGTCTGAAGTACGGTATGCACGCAGTACCACCAGTTTTCAGGAATTACTTACGGGAATCTGTGCTTTTTTCGTGATGCCCTTGACATCTCGAATCGTCTGCTAAAAAGTAGCCGCACCCAAATTGCCGGATGGTGTAATGGTAGCACAGCTGGCTCTGGACCAGTCAGTCTAGGTTCAAGTCCTAGTCCGGCAACCATGGCAATCCAGGTCGGCTTTCCCGCCGTTCAGGATATTCTCATGGGCATGAGCACGTAGAGGAACGGGATGTCACATTTCAGTACGCCGGGACTCAGCTCATCCGTCATTTCGAAATAGACGTCATCGCTGGTGATGTTCCTCAGGGGAGCGAGCATGAATTCCGGGTTAAACGCGATGGAAACCTGCTTGCCTTCGTATTTCACCGGGAGAGTTTCTCTCGCTTCTCCGACTTCCGGCGTAGCAGCGGTGATTTCCAGACGGTTCTTTTGAAAATTCAGTCGCACTGAATTGGACTTGTCATTCACCAGCAGCGCGACTCTGCGCACCGCCGCTGTGAGACCTTCGCGTTCGATCGGCACCCGATATTCACATTGAGAGGGAATCACCTGTTTGAAGTTCGGATAGGTTCCCTCGATGAGTTTCGATACGATCAATTGTTCATCAAATTCAAAGGAGATCTGGTTTTCGTTGGCTTGAATGCGTACTTCGCCATCGTCTCCCAGATTCTTGATCAGTTCATCGACTGTTTTGCTGGGCACAACCAGCTCCATTTCAGCCGATTCCGGAAACTCTATTTCCTGTTCGATGAGGGCCAGGCGGCGACCGTCGGTGGCTACCACGATCAATTTTTCGTCCCGGAAACTCAGCAGCACGCCATTGAGGATATAGCGTGTTTCGTCGATGGATGCGGCATAATGCGTGTTGCGGAGCATCTCTTTGAAAACGCCCTGTTCGAGCACATAGGAATTCTGGCCGGAAAACTCGGGAAGAGGCGGGAACTCCTCGTCGGAAATACCAATAATTTTGAAATACGAAGAGGCAGCCTGGATGGTGACGGTATCCTTGTCGTCACAATCGATTTCCAAGTCATTGGCGGTCATTTCCCGCACAATGCTGAACAATCTGCGCACCGGCAGTGTTGTGCTGCCATCCGACGCAACAATGGCCTGAATGGAGGTTTGGACACTGACCTCCAGATCCGTGGTAGTGAGCAAAACCTGCCCGTTTTCCACGCGCATGAGCACATTGGAAAGCACGGGAAGTGTCGTGCGGGTACCGACCACGGATTGAACCCGCTGCAGCCCATCCAGGAGATTCTCTCGACCCACCTTGAATTTCATTTGATCCTCTCGTCAGGGTTCCGTGCACAGGTACACGGATATAGTTAATCTATAAGTAAAATTTAATCTCCGTATTATGGGGTGTGTATAACCCCAACATCAAGGATTTCATTAAAAAGCGTTCGTAAATCAGGCAATTCGCAATGTGAAGAGTTTTGTGCATTCTGAAGGGTGTTCAACATACCGACACGTAGGAACGGACATATTAACCACAACTACACAATTGCCTACAGTTTTGCTGACAGTTGATTTCCCCCCAGAATTCATTCTAGCGATGACACAAGCGCTGCTGAAGTGTCGCGAGTGTTTTTCGAAGACTCGGATCTTCTCGCTCGCGTTCCTTGATCAATCTGCAGGCATGAAGCACGGTGGCATGATTGCGATCAAATGCGTTTCCGATTTCAGGAAATGAATGAGTGGTTAAGGTCCGGCACAGATACATCGCAATTTGCCGGGGATAGGCAATGGACTGAGGCCTGCGTTTGCTCGTCATATCAGCGAAACGGATGTCGTGATACTCGGCGACCACTCTCTGAATCGATTCCATTGTAATCGCTTCCTGCTGTTCCTGGTCGAGAGAGTCTTTCAGCAAATCATTCAATTGATGCACTGAAAGCTCTTTTCCCGTGAGGGAAATGTAGGAGGCGACGCGGATCATACCACCTTCAAGGCGCCGGATATTCGACCGAATATTTTCCGCAAGGTACTGGAGAATCTCCGGGGAGAGGGTTAAATCCAACTGCTCCTGTTTCTTGCGAAGAATGGCGATCCGGGTTTCCACATCAGGAGCCTGGAGTTCCGTGACGAGTCCCCATTCGAATCGCGAGACCAGGCGATGCTCAAGGCCAGGGATCTCACTGGCCGGACGATCACTGGTCATCACGATCTGCTTATGGCTGTCGAACAAGGTGTTGAACGTGTGAAAAAACTCTTCCTGCAGGCGCTCTTTACCCGCCAGAAAGTGAATATCGTCGACCAACAGTACGTCGATGCTCCGGTACTTCTTACGAAACTGGCTCAGTTCTTTCCGCTGAAGCGCATCGATATACTCGTTGGTGAATGCTTCGGTGGAAAGATAACAGACGGTTGCGCGGTTCGTATCGTCCGCCAACGCGTAATGCCCGATCGCCTGCATCAGATGGGTTTTGCCCAGGCCGGTACGCCCGTAAATAAACAACGGGTTGTAGGCGCGGCCCGGGGAGCGGGCGACGGCAAGAGTGGCGGCATGGGCAAAACTGTTCGACGGGCCTACGACAAAGCGATCAAACGTATACTTATGATTCAGGGCCGGCACGAGAATCTGGCGACGTTTGGACGGGGCCGGACTGGTCTCTTTGGAACTGCTGATCCGCGGGGCACCATTTTCCTGTCCCGGCTGAACGTTACTACGCTCGCGGTCCACGATAAACTCAATCCCCAGGTCTTGCGTCGATGCCGCGATTACCGCGTTTCGAATCAACGGCAAATAATTTTCAATCAACCACGTGTGATAAAAATCATTCGCAACGCTCAGAATAAGCTGATCACCCTCCAATTCATGAAAACTGATGACATCAATCCATCGTTCAAAAACGTCTTTTGATAATGTATCTGCGAGATGGCGCTTTGCAGTAGTCCAAATGGTTGCTCCAGACATTTCTTCCACTGTGGAAATCCCCCTTGCTTTAATTGAATCCACATTTGATGACAAAGTAACTGCTCCGTATGTAGTAGGAGGAAGAAGACCAGCGATTATAACAGCCAGTAGGCCGTCCGCTGATACGGGACAGAAACGCTATGCTACTTTGGTGGACAACTGTAAATTCACGACGTCATGAGGGGGCCTGCAGCGCAATATTGTTTGCTCCAGCGCTATCTGCGTCCATACATCGGATGCAAGGTGCCTGCCCATCTTTGACGGGTGTCTTCACGGGTCGCTCAACTTCGTACGTGCCTGAAACGTATCAACAGGTTATCAACATCCGATCTTCTTGCTCCGTAACCTGTGTGTGGGTAACCCTAAAAGAAAGATCATGGTGGCACAAGTCAAAAGACTTATTCATGAGAAAATAATTAGTATGCACACTACATTCAGTGTTTTGTTCACAGCCTTGGTGCACATATTGTGGTTTTAACACTTTATTAAAAAAATGATTTGCCGACTAAAAAAGTAGGCATATCTTCTCCTTATTTCCTCTCCTAAATGATTCTAGAGCACGAATTTAGCCGAGTTTCGCCTGTTAAGAATTGCTTTATTTCACACGAAGTTAACAGGCATTTTCCCGGTATACCGCGAGACATTTTGTACATAACTCTTTCTTGCGCAACCGCTTTTGAATTGTGATTTCCTGCGGGTAAATCAGTAGGGTAAACACAGATGAATTTTACTCCGCCAATTTTGATTCTACTCTGCCTGTTTCTCTTCTTGATCTGCGCATACGTTGCCTTCCTTCTCTTCGAAAGATCACGTGTCTTCAGGCCGGTGCGGACGTTGCATGTGGATCCCGGCAATGTCGGACTCTCGTTCGAGGAAGTTCAGTTCGTCGCCGAAGACGGTGTCATTCTGCATGGCTGGTGGATCGAAGCCGAAAACGCAACTTCAACCCTGCTTTACTTTCACGGCAGCGCGGGAAACATCGGGGATCGAATCGAGACAGTGCAGGCGCTGCACCGTCTCGGTTTGAATATCTTCTTGTTCGACTACCGCGGCTACGGGCGCAGTCGCGGCATTCCATCTGAAGCGGGGACGTACCGGGACGCGCGCGCGGCCTACGAGGTTATCCGGGCACGGTACGCGGATGTAGAAGAACCACCGGTACTTTTGTACGGAAGATCCCTGGGGGCTGCGATTGCAATTCAACTTGCCGGCGAGCGACACGCACTGGGCCTCATTACCGAAGCGGCTTTCACCAGTATACCGGATCTTGGTTCCGAACTCTTCCCCGTTCTTCCCGTGCGCAGCCTGGGCCGCATTAAATACGACTCCCTTTCCCGAATCTCCGATTTGTCGGTGCCAAGCTTGATTGCGCATAGTATGGACGACATCCTGATTCCACTCGAGCACGGCAAGCGGCTGCATGAAGCGGCAAGAGAGCCAAAACAGTTCGCGGAATTGCGAGGCGCCCACGCGGACCCGGGATGGCTGCATACACCGGGATATTGGGAAATCCTGGAAGCTTTCGTGGCCCGGCACACCAAGCCGTGAGAATCGGTCTACTCCTTTCCGACCCTGGCTCCGAGTGACGTCAATTTCCCCACGACGTCTTCATATCCCCGTTCGATGTGTTGCGCCTGATCAATGATACTGTGGCCTTTCGCGCAAAGGGCGGCAATGAGAAGCGCCATCCCGGCGCGGATATCCGGGCTGGTGATGTGCATTCCCCGTAGTTGCGTGGGTCCCTGGACCAGGACGCGATGGGGGTCGCACTGGATGAGATGCGCGCCCATATCGATCAGGCGGGCGACAAAGTACATGCGGCTTTCAAACAGTTTTTCAAAAAAGAGGATGCTGCCATTCGCCTGGGTCGCCATGACCACCGTCACACTCATCATGTCGCTCGGGAACGCAGGCCACACGCCGCTATCCACTTTCGGGATTCCGAACCCGATATCGCCTTCGACTTCCATGGTTTTTCCACCGGAAAATCTCAAGGTGTTGCCCTCCCGGGTCCAAGCCAGTCCCACCCGGTGGAACCCCCGGTGCAAAATTCGAAGCGGCTCTGTGTCGTTCATGTCTTCAACCACCAGTTCTCCCCCGGTGGCGGCGGCGGCGGCGAGGTAACTGCCGACCTCGATGTAATCTGCGCCGACGGAGTGTTCCGCCCCGTGGAGCTCGCGGACTCCCTCAACGGCGATTCGGTTCGTGCCGTGCCCCTGCATCCTCGCGCCCATTTTCACCAGGAGATCGCAGAGATCTTTTACATGCGGTTCGCAAGCGGCGTTGAAAAATACGGAGTCGCCTTCCGCGAGTACCGCTGCCATCACAAGGTTTTCGGTGGCGGTGACGCTGGCTTCATCCAGTAGAAAGTCCGCACCGGTCAGCTTCTCGCGTTTCAACACGAATGCCGGCCCCATATGCACATCGATCCCCAGCTCCCGGAATCCATTGAAGTGCGTATCAAGCCGCCGCAAACCGATCACGTCCCCACCCGGAGGGGAAAGGGCCACCTGGCGATGCCGGGCGATAAGGGGACCGGCCAGCAGAATCGAAGCGCGCGCGCGGCGGCACAGATCCGGATTCGGTGTCGTCGACCGCAGGTTCGCGGCACATAGTTCCGCCGTACCCCCTTCAAACCGGGTCTCCACCCCCAAGTCCGCCAACAGGTCCAGCATGACCTGCACATCTTCGATGTCCGGCACGTTGTGCAGGATCACCGGCTCTTCGGTGAGAAGGCAGGCGGCAAGCATCGGCAGGGCCCCGTTCTTGTTGCCCACCGGGCGAATTGCGCCCCGGAGTGGGTAACCGCCCTCGATGACAAAACGGGACATGATGGGTTGACCGTATCAGAGGCGCCGCCGAGGCGTCACCCACATTCCCCGCCTGACGAAAAAAAAGACGGCAGGTATAAAACCTGCCGTCTTTCAAAGAGAGTTTTTCGGTTCGGACTACCCGTCAGGGTACAGGCAGTTATTTGTCGCACCGATGGAATTAAACGTATTCGAGGTCAGGGTATCTTTCTTGACCGTGAATGCGCTTCCGCCGTTGAGGACAATAACTCCGCCCTTTTCACCGAACGGTTTCGCGCTGGCGGAAAGACCGACATCCTGATTCAGTCTCGTGATTTTCGAGTTACCGGATCTTTGTCGGACGTTCCCGGTGAACAGCACCGGAGCGCCGTCTTTCATGGAATCATCCACGCCGATTGACACGGCCCAAGCGTTGTTTTCGGGCATGAAGTCCGCGGTGCTCTGCGACTTTACCGCGGTCATTCCCGGTGCGGCGAAGAAAGAGAAATCCACGCTCATTACGCCACCGGTAACCACCCACTCGAAGAATTCGGTAGATGTATTGAAGTTCCGCTGGCCACCGGAAACATTAAACGCCGCTTTCCTCATGGGCCATGCGGGCGTCGGGTCCAACGGGTTTTCAAGACTACGTGCAAACAGCGACACGTAAATGTTTCGTCCATTGTTGACGACGGTCGTCAATCGACCCTGAAACAGCGCGTTCTGAACGGCCGGCACCAGGATCGCGGCGAGAATCGCGATAATCGCGATAACAACAAGGAGTTCAATCAGTGTGAACCCTTTTACAACTTTCCGTACGAATACCTTCATATGTTTCTTCTCCTATACCAATAGCTCCACGTTACAAGGCACGGCGCCCTGTTCGTTGGATATTTTACACCTCAACAAGACGCTCCACTTCCACTCAACGGAGAGCAGAATACCCACTTTCACGACACTCCGTCAAATGACAGAGAGGCTTACGAACGGTAAACATGGCATACTAGACTTCATTGCCACGCGGTTGCAAAGAAAAATCATGAAAACTTTTAGGAATGCTGTTTTTGCACCGTTTTGAGGTAAAATACCCCCGCGCCGTCCTCTTTGTTTTGAGCACTATGACGGCGAATGCAAATGGAAACATCCGATTTTAATTATGAATTGCCGGACGAATTGATTGCGCAGGAGCCTGCGACTCGCCGCGACGGGTCCCGCATGCTCGTGCTGCGCAGATCATCGGGTCAAATCCACCATTGCGAATTCAAAAACATTCATTCCCATCTGCTGCCCGGTGATCACCTGGTTCTGAATGATACGAAGGTGGTGGCGGCTCGTCTTCGCGGGACCCGGATAGATACCGGGGGCACCGCCGAGTTCCTGTTGCTTGAGCGCGGTGCGCATGGATCCTGGGACGCTCTGATGAAGGCATCCAACCGTCCCGGCCCCGGCGTTCGTTTCCTTCTCGATGACGGCAAGAGCGTCATTACATTTCTCAAAGACGGCGACCGTGGAAGATGTCTCGTGAAACTGAAAAGCGACTCCGGTGTCAACACGCTGTTCGAAACGTACGGTGAAATGCCGCTACCGCCGTACATACGGCGCGAGAAGCATGATTGCGCGCGGAAAGACATGGACGCCGATCGATACCAGACCGTATTCGCGGCCCGGGAAGGCGCCGTCGCAGCACCGACGGCTGGACTTCACTTTACACAAGAACACCTGGAGTCCCTGCGCGCGGATCGGATGGATCATACCCTGGTGACTCTCCACGTAGGTATCGGGACATTCCGGCCGGTTCGTGTACTCGTTCCGGAAGAGCATAAAATGGAAGAAGAAAGATTCGCCGTCACCGCCACCGCTTCGCAGCGCATCAACAACGCCCGTCAATCGGGCGGACGAATCATCGCCGTCGGCACCACCGTAGTACGCACCCTGGAGACTCTCGCCGCGGAAGACGGTTCGATACATGAAGCAGACGGACGAAGCAGCCTTTTCATTTATCCGCCCTATACGTTTCGTTGTGTTGACGCGCTTCTCACAAATTTTCACCTTCCGGCCTCCACCCTCCTCATGCTTGTATGTGCCTTCGCCGGCAGGGAGCTGGCTCTCGAAGCATATCGCGAAGCGGTTCAACATCGGTATCGGTTTTACAGCTACGGGGATTGTATGCTGATCTTGTAAAGCGACCGCGAAAGCATCCACGTTGAATCTATTTTCCAGACTCTCTGCTCCGGCTTTTCCTCGAAAAGGGGCCCGCTTCGTGTTGACGTTTTCAGCCCTGGTACTGATCAGACTCGTATTCCATGCCGCGGGCCCATTTCCCGGACTGGTCGAGATTCATCCGGGGCTTATCGCAATCCCCCTGGCGGCAATCTGTTTCGGGGCCTCCGGGGCATGGGGTGCCGCGCTTGCCGCTCCCGCCACGGACATGATTCTCCACATTCCCGGCGCCTTTTTCAGTTTCACGGGATACGGAATGTGCGCGTTCACTTCCCTGGTGGTATGGCGGGGATTTGCTGCGCGGTTGCGGCCCGGAGAAATTGCGGTGCCGGCGCTGTTTGCATTCCTCTGCGGAGGATTTTCGATATGCTTTTGGCCTGCATTCAATGCCGCATTCCGCGGGATCTATCCCTTTGCACTTGTCGCGATGTTTCAGATGTACGTGTTTGCCGCGTACGCACTGCTTTTTTTTCCCGTCATTCGGAAGTCACTCCAGAGTTCCTGCACTCCCGATTCGTTGCCGCCGGATCAACCGCAACGCGACGTACTGCGCCGGAAAGCCGCCCTGGTCTGGCTGGGGGGGCTTCTGTCTCTGCTCGGCGGAATCCTGGTCAGCGGATTCCTATATCAAGGATGGCCCTGGATGAATCCTTCGCTCGGGCAACGCGATGGTTGGATTCTCTGGATCGCCGTCTTGCCCGGTCTTCTTTTGCAGGGGGCCGCGGTGGTTCTCAGTCTCGTCAGGAGCCGAGCCGCCACCCGGTTGCCGGCAGATCCAAAATTCGGTTCTTTCTACATCCCGCCGATCCGAAAGGGTTGAAGCGGAATGGGAGAATTCACGGTACCTCCAGCCCCATTGAGCTTGCATCGGATCTCCCGCCCCGCTATCAGGGTGCGCTCGATTTTTGCAACCGAAGACATGAAACCGGAGCATACTTGTGCCATCAAAAAGAAAGAAACTTCAGGGCAACATGCTGATCGCCCAGAGCGGCGGCCCTACAATGGTGATCAATCAAAGCCTGATCGGAGCGATCAAGGAAGCAGGCCGCCACCCGGCCATTCGCAATATTTACGGTTCACTCCATGGAATCCAGGGAATTCTTGATCAGGACTTCATTGATCTGAGCCGTGAATCAGATTCAACGCTGGAAGCGGTTGCGGTAACTCCGTCCTCTATGCTCGGATCCGTGCGCAAAAAACCTACCGCACGCGACTGCCAGAGCATGTTTACCATCATGAAGAGGTACGATATTCGTTACTTCTTTTACATTGGCGGAAACGACTCGGCGGAAACGACTCTGATTATCAACGAGGAAGCGAAAAGATCCCACTATGATTTTCGCTGCTATCACATCTGCAAAACGATCGACAATGATCTGCGTGAAAACGATCACACCCCGGGTTTCGGAAGTGGAGCCCGGTTTGTGGCCCTGGCATTCATGGGTGACAACCTCGACAATCGGGCTCTGCCCGGGGTCAAGATCAACATCGTCATGGGGCGGCATGCCGGGTTTCTGACCGCCGCATCCGCCCTGGCCCGGCAGTATCCTGACGACGGGCCCCATCTCATCTACTTGCCCGAGCGATCTTTCTCGATGAATCGTTTCGTGGCCGATGTGAAGCGCGTCGTACATCAGCACGGGCGTTGCGTAGTCGCTGTGTCCGAAGGGATTGCGGACCACCGGGGAAAGCCGATTCTGCCCGAGAACGGCGGTCGGGTGGACTCCCACGGAAATGTTCAACTCAGCGGCACGGGCGCGCTCGGGGACATACTGGCCGCCGAAATCGAAGAGAAAACGAAGATTCAACGTATTCGGGCCGACACATTCGGGTACCTGCAGAGGTCCTTCGTGGGCATCTACTCCGAGGTGGATGCGCGCGAAGCCCGGGAAGCGGGTCGAAAAGCGGTGCAATTCGCGGTGAACGGTTCCCACCACGGGAGTGTCGCTATCAAGCGAAAGCCGGGAAAGAAATATCAAGTGACGTACCGGCGGGTGCCGCTTAAGAATGTCGCGAAGGAGACCAGGCACATGCCGGACGCGTTCATTGCCGACGGCGGCAACGACGTGACCCCTGCGTTTATCCGGTATGCGACACCGCTGGTAGGAAAACTGCCCAAAGTGGGTCGGTTCAGGAATTATCGAGTTCCGCCCGCCCAATGATTGGAATCGGGACCGAGAAAACTCCCGCAAAGTTGAGAAAACGGCCATTCGCGCAATCTTTGTGCGGAATGATCAATCTAGCCTGAAGCATCGAAAAATACCACTCGGCGCCGAAACTCACCGCCGGGGAATCGGCGTGCATCTAACCCGAAGGAGAAGCGGATGGAACGTGAAATGCTTTCACAATTCGTAAGACAGAAGGAAACGGCGAGCAACCGGCCGAAATGGCACGCCTGGATATGGATGGCGGCGATTCTACTGGTTACGGGCTTGGGCGGCAATGCAGGGGCAGAGGAGCAGAATGTCGACCCGTATCAGCCTGTACCACGCTGGCGTACGGATTATCCGACAGCGCAGAATCTACTCCAGTCGGTTCAAGATGCGATTCCAAAGGAATCTATGGAGATCAAAGCGAGAATAAATGCCCGCTCGACCAAGGAACGGGAGGGAAGCAAAGTTTATGCTGAAGTGCTTCTCCATTCCGGCGCGGGGCTCTATTCCGCCGTCTACACCATCGTGGATGCATTTGGCGGCATGATGGAGCAGTTGATTGTGAACCGGGAGCCCGATCAACCCCCACGGTACCGGTACCGAATGGGCGACCCGCTTCAAGATGCCGAGCTCCCGAACTTGTTTGATCATATCAAATCCACCGACATTACCTGGGTGGATCTTAGTCTGTCATTTCTCTGGTGGCCCGACGGCGAAACCGTCGGTTCCGAAAAAATTCGCAACCGATTCTGTTACATCATTGAAATGCCGGTCCCGGAAGATGGTACCAGCGAAGTGGCCGCCCTCCGGCTGTGGATCGATCCGAAGATTCCGATGCTGATTCAGGCCGAAGGATATGATGCGGACGGAAACCTTACCCGGCGCCTTCGCGTCGACAGCTTTAAGAAAGTGAACGGGATCTGGCTTATCAAGGATATCAACGTTCAGCGATTCAATTCGGGAGGCCGATCGAATCTCCGTATCACCGACATGAAGGTGCTCATGGATCAAGACGAAGAAGCCGTGACCGCTCCTACTGTATTGTAACCGGAATCATCGACGCGCTCCCTGGATAGACACTATGCCCGACATTACAATCAGCTGTTCGGAGTGCGCTCACGAGTACAAGATATCCGAATACGCAACTGTCGAAGGTCTTGCCTGTCGAACCTGTGGCGCGAAGATGAGCAAACCAAGCTGTGAGACAGACTCCAGCCTGTCTCTTCGCTCAAAATCATCGTCGCAGATGCTTTCCGACTGGCACCCGGATGATGAAGACCATACGGCCTCGGGACCGGTCGTTCATCCTGCGCCCGCTGTTTCTACACATAAGTTTGTAAAAGTGCCCCACGCGCCGAAATGGCTCGCCGGGGTCGTGATGCTTGTTGTCGCAGGAATCCTGATCGGGTTTCAGTACAAAGCGGACATGTTTCAAGGGTACATGGGCGAGTATGCCACAGTCCGCAACGTAGTGGCCGCCGCGGCCTATCTTTTTGTAGTCCTCGCCGCATTTCAGGAACATATCGGGCCCGGCGCCGTCTGCCTCCTGTTTCCTCCATATGCAATTGTGTATTCCATGACATCAGTGGAGTCCTGGCTGCTGCGTGGAGTCCTGTACGGCATGGTGATCGGCTTGGTTTCCGAAACCTATCTGTTGCCGAACGATGCCCTTTTCATGAACGCATCCAAGGAGATGAACAGCTTCATCAATTCTGTGGATACCATGATGGTTCGTGCGAGTGATTCGCCGATCCTGGATGACTAGCCCGCATCCAACCCGCCCACGAAATCCATCAGGCGCGTCAGTGCGTACTCCGCTTCCTTCTCCGACATGGAATCCAGCGAATTCCGTACATCGGTAATCATGTGATCCGCCGTTTCACGGCTCCGGTCGTCTTCCAGGAGTTTGTGCGCGCCAAACGTGTTGTAGATGCCGGCAAGGCCCGATGCGAAGAGAAACATCGCAACCGGCACCGGGGATACTTCTCCGAGAACAAGGAGCAGCCCCTGAAGCAGTTGCTTTGCGGGAACTTGGGATGACGTTTTCAAACCCGCCTTCTGAAACCAATTCACAATCTTCGGCCGCACCACGGCTACTTCCCCGGTACGACTCTTCAACGCTTCGAAAACAAGTTCCCTGTGATCACGCGCGCTCCGAGACTGGTCAGTCCCCGGATCCGTCAACTGCAGTCTGCCGTTCACGATATCAACCTGATACGCGGAAGGATCGTCTCCCAACCCCTGGTAGGTGAAATCCCTTGCGGAACTCCGGCAGTCGGCATCGTAGAATCCGCAGAGCAATTCCGTGTCATGGCGCGTTCGATTGATGGTGACGCATGCACCGACCACGAAGTGAGTCGGCGTGACCGGGCGGTAATCCTGAATATCCAGGATCGCTTTCCGGGCCTGCAACCGGGCATTTACAATCGCCGCGAACAAACTCCGGTAGCAGGGATCCACCTGCTTCGGGTCCCGAAGGATGCCGATGCGATCGATCCCTTCCGATTGAAATGTTTCCCGGAGTTGCTCGAGAAACACCGGTCCGCGAACCCCATCGAGAAGCTGGTGCAACGCGGCGCAGTAGACCGATTCCCTTTTGTACCTCGACATGCTTCCGAAGACCTGCCCGTCCTCCTGGTCTACCGCGGAAACATGCGAATTGATTTTGACCAGTTGGACTTTGAATCCGTTGCGCGATTCCGCGATCGCATAATGCTCTTCGGCTACGCGCGCGGAGCCCCATTCGTACCTCCCGCCCAGGTTGGCGGTTCGCACTGCCGACTTTCGCGCGAATTTCAGTGACGGGAGAAGATCATTTACAACTCCCTGTTGAAAAGCGTCGCAACATTCGCGTTCGGATTCGTCCGAGCAGGTCACCTGCAGTGCGCCGTGCGAGTGCGCGCGAAGATGATCCACGTGCATTCTCGCCGCCCGAGCGAGCTCATCGAGCCGATGCTCCGAACCGATGAATTGCGCAAGTGAATTCACGGAGACGACTCCTTTCCGACGGCGTCTCCAACCGGATCGTTCCCGGATAGACGCTCTTCCGTCAGATCGATCGTTCCCACCGGCATCGCATATTCGAAGTCGTCCGGCACGGTGGCAAACCCGGTTCGAATCCCCGCGTGAAACTGTCGTGACGTCCCCCGGACGTTTTGCATCAGGCTGCGCGCCTTTGCGAGCGCCTCGTCCAAATACGCGATGTTTTCTTCCGTATCTTCCTTGCCCATCGCGCGCAGTAGTTCCCGCTTTCGCTCGGGGGTTGCCTCCAGCACGGCCTGTTCGGATGCTCCCCCCAGCGCGGACTCCAACTTCACGATGTGCAGAGTGTTGGTCGCAATCCACAGATGATAGTTGACGCCGGATTCAAGTCGGCCCGCGAGGGCATAGCAAGGGATATTCCCCTGCATGTCCACGCCTTCCACCACCATGTCCCCCAATTTTCCGAGGGGCCCGCCGGCGGCGTCAAAAAAAACATCCGGCAGTACCTGGGTAACACCTAGAGATGTTCCGGCCGGTTCGGAGAATGCGAGTTCATCCGATTCCAGGCGGGTATACCCTCCGAGAGTGGAGTCGTACAACTTCGGGCCGCCCCCGCTGTTCCAGGTGGCCCCGATCGTCGCCGATCCGGAGGCCGTCTGCTGGGTCCAGGCGATTCGATAATACCGGGGCCGCGCCAGAAGAATGCCGAACTGAACCTCCGATGTCGTTTCCGTGCCGTCCTCGGGCCGCAGCACGTGAATGGTGGCGGCGCCGGTGGACTCGTACGCGGAAGTAGCGCGGTACTCCGCAGAGACATGGGAAATCAGGCTTTCGGCATCGGGTAGGTCGTTCTTCTGCGCGCCCGCGCAGTATCCTGCCGCGAAAAACAAACAGATGCCAGCCAGGTTGTGGATCGAACAATTCATGAGGCCGATCCGGCAATACCACCACTGGACACCGGGTTGCAACTTTCTAATGGTTTGGAAAACGTTTCACCGGCGCGGGGATCGGCGGTTCCGCTTGAGGTGTCTACGGGTTGTGATAGGGTTGCCGCAGCGTAAGAAACGATGATTCCCCGATACACCAGACCCGAAATGGGCGCGATTTGGACGGATGAGAGCAAGTTTTCCATCTGGCTGGAAATCGAGATTCTTGCCTGCGAAGCGATGAACGTTTACGGCCAGGTTCCGGCCGCGGATTTAGCCCGCATCCGGAAACGGGCGCGGTTCACGGTCGAGCGAATTCTTGAAATCGAAGAGGAGGTCCATCACGACGTTATCGCGTTTCTCACCGCGGTTGCTGAACATGTGGGACCCTCCTCCCGCTACATTCACAAAGGGCTGACCAGCTCAGATGTGATCGACACCGCCCTGGCAGTCCAGATGGTTCGGGCCGCCGATATTCTGATCGCCGATCTCAAGGCGGTTCGTCGGTCCGCGGCCGCAAAGGCGCGGAAGTACAAATACACGCCCATGATCGGCCGCTCCCACGGAATTCACGCGGAACCCATAACTTTCGGGCTGAAAATGGCCCTGATGTACGACGAATTCGGGCGTGCACTGACCCGGTTGGAGGCTGCCAAAGAAACCATCCGAACCGGACAACTGTCCGGTGCGGTGGGGACCCACGCCCACCTTGACCCGCGCGTGGAGTCTTACGTCTGCAGAAAGCTCAAACTGAGACCCGCGTCCCTGTCCACGCAGATTCTGCAGCGTGATCGCCACGCCGAGTACATGACGACTCTTGCGGTAATCGCAGCTTCCATCGAAAGGTGGGCGGTTGAATTTCGACACCTCCAGCGTACGGAAGTCCTTGAGGTAGAGGAGTTTTTCGGTTCAGCCCAAAAAGGGTCGTCCGCCATGCCGCACAAGAAGAATCCTATCATCGGGGAGCGATTATCGGGGATGGCCAGGGTGTTGCGCGGGTACGCGCTGACGGCAATGGAGAATGTTGCACTCTGGCACGAGCGAGATATTTCCCACTCCTCCGCGGAGCGAGTGATCATTCCCGATGCCACGGTAACCCTGGACTACATGCTGGATAAACTCGCAGGCCTCGTAAAAAACCTGAAGGTGTACCCGAAGCAGATGCAGGCCAACATCGATCTGACCCATGGTTTGATCCATTCGCAGCAGGTTCTGCTTTTCCTGGTCGACAAAGGGATGGTCCGCGAAGAAGCCTATCGTCTGGTGCAGGAAAACGCCATGACCTGCTGGGAAACGGGCAAGCCCCTGATCGACCTTCTCGACGGTGACCCCGCGGTCCGCAAAGTTACCACGAGAACAGAACTGGAGGAGGTTTTCGATCTGCAAGCTCACTTCCGTCATGTCGACCGCGCTTTCAAAAAGGTCGGATTGTGACCAAAGCACGGGCCCCCAAGCGTGGTTCCAGCTATGCGAAGGCCGGCGTCGATATCGACGTGATGGATCGAGCCCTGACTGCCGCCCGGAAGACCATCCAGAAAACCGCGACTTCCGGGGTCCTCAGCACCGTCGGCTCTTTTGGCGGGCTGCATCGTTCTCCCGGCCGGCATCGCGTCCTGGTCACGAGCATCGACGGTGTGGGAACCAAGCTTCAGATCGCCGCGATGGCCGGCATTCATACCACCGTTGGCCAGGATCTCGTAAACCACTGCGTGAACGACATTCTCACCCAGGGAGCCCGGCCTCTCTTCTTTTTGGACTATGTCGGCGCCGCGAAACTGGATCCCCGGGTGTTTCGCGATGTCGTATCGGGACTCAGCAAGGCCTGTATTGAAAACGGGTGCGCACTCATTGGCGGCGAAACCGCCGAAATGCCGGGCCTTTATCCCCAGGGTGAATATGACCTGGTGGGAACGGTTGTGGGAGAAGTGAGGCAGACTGATCTGCTCAGCGTGAAGTCCGTCAAAGCGGGAGATCTCCTGATCGGGCTCCGATCCAGGGGACTGCATACCAATGGATACAGTCTTGCGCGCCAAGTGCTGTTCAAACAGGAGGGGCTGCGCCTCGAGGATCCGTTTCCCGGCATGAAACGCACGGTGGGCCGGGTCCTTCTAGATATCCACAAAAGTTACCTGCATTCCACGATGACCCTCCTCGAAAACGTGACCGTGCATTCAATCGCCCATATCACGGGCGGCGGTCTTACGGGCAACGTACCCAGGGCCCTTCCCGACCATCTCGGGGCGGAAATAGACTTATCGTCCTGGACTCCCCCGACGCTGTTTCGCTTCCTGGGCGACGCAGGCGCCGTGGACCCGGAGGAGATGTACCGTGTATTCAATATGGGGATCGGTCTGGTCCTGATCGTATCCCCGTCGGAACTTACGGAAGCGGTCAGGGTCCTGAAAAAGTCGGGCGAGCGACCGGTCGTCATCGGCTCCGTGGTAAAGAATGGACCCGGCGTGCGGTACATCTCCGCGGCATGAATCCACCCGGGATTGTCGGAAGGAGTACCCACCGATCGACGGTAGGGATTGACGCAACCCGCCCGCCCGAATTAAAAGAATCTCTTTACCGAGTTAGGAGGGCGCATCCGTAGCGGATGCAGACATGTCTGGAATTCAACGCGCGCTTCTCAGCGTATCGGATAAATCAGGATTGGAATCTTTCGCCCGCGGCCTGGCGGATCGCGGAGTGAGCATATTATCAACCGGCGGGACTGCGCGTGCTCTCCGGGAGGCAGCTGTTCCAGTAACCGAGATTTCCGACTTCACCGGGTTTCCGGAAATGCTGGACGGACGGGTCAAGACCCTGCACCCGAAAGTACACGCCGGCCTGCTGCATCTCCGTGACGATGCAAAGCACGTTGCCACCATGCGCGAACACGAGCTTTTGCCCATCGATCTGGTCTGCGTCAATCTCTACCCCTTCGAAAAGACGGTCGCCAAGGCCGACGTCGCCTTCGAAGAAGCGGTCGAGAACATTGACATTGGCGGACCGACCCTGCTGCGGGCGGCGGCCAAGAACATGAAATTCGTAACCGTGGTAACAGATCCCGCGCACTATGACGCAATCCTCAAAGAGATGGACGCAAACGGCGGCAATACCACCGAAGCGACACGCCGCACCCTTGCCCAGAAAGCGTTCGCCCGGATGGCCGGATACAACGTGTCCATCGCGACGTACCTGGCAAACTTCGAGGACGAGCCGATCCGGCCGTTCGTGATGGCCTATTCCCATGGCGAAACGCTTCGATACGGCGAAAATCCGCACCAGTGCGGAACCCTGTACCGTAATGCCGGTTCCACCGAACCTTGCATCGCGCACTGCGGGGTTCTTCACGGCAAAGCCATGTCCTACAACAATTACATGGATGGCGACGCGGCGCTGGAAGCGGCAAAAGAGCTGAGTGGCGGGCCCGGTGTTGCCATCATCAAACATACCAATCCATGCGGATATGCAACCGGGGAGTCCCTGGCGGAAGCATTCGACGCTGCCTGGGCCGGCGATCCGGTATCTTCCTACGGCAGCGTGATCGCGGTTACCGAACCGGTTGACATGGAAACCGCGGTCAAGTTGAAGAAGCGATTTATCGAAGTTCTCATTGCGCCGGATTTCGATGCGGACGCACAGGACTTCCTGGGTAAGAAAAGTAAGCTGATCCGTTTGCTGAAAACGCACCTGCCATTTTCCCCTGCAGGGGCGGGAATCGCGGTGCGCCAGGTAAACGGAGGATTGCTGGTGCAGGACCGCGATGTGGCATTGATTGCGGAACGCAGCTGCCCGACGAAGATCCAGTTTCCGGAAGAAAAACGAGGCCTTGCCGAATTTGGAATCAAGGCCTGCAAACACGTGAAGTCAAATGCCATCGTCCTGGTTCGGGAATACGCGCCGGGAGCATTTCACGTGATCGGGATGGGAGCAGGTCAACCGAACCGGGTGGATTCGGTTCGCAAGCTCGCATTGACCAAGGCACGCGAGAACATAGAAGCGCTCGGTCTGTCGGAAGCGGAAGTATTTGCAGAATCCGTTCTCATCTCTGATGCGTTTTTTCCCTTCCCCGACAATATTCACAATGCGGCGGCGGCGGGAATCCGATATATCGTGGAGCCCGGCGGATCGTTGCGCGATGACGAGGTGATCGCAGCGGCGGACGAACATGGAATCGCCCTGCTTTTTACGGGAATGCGGCACTTCCGCCATTGACCGCGATGGCCCACCGGATTGAAATCGCGCTGAAGCGGGGAATACGGGATGCACGGGGGCAAAGCACCGTGTCCACCGCGAAAAGTTTTCTCCGGCTCCCGATCCGTTCCTGTGAAACGCGAGACGTCTACAAGCTGGATGTCCGGCTCAATCGGAAACAAATCTCCGAAGTACGAAAGGCATTTACCGATCCGGTCATCGCGGTTTCGTCCGAAGGCCGTCACCGGCCACCGGCCCGATTCGACTGGTTGGTGGAAGTCGGATTCAAGCACGGCGTTACCGACAATGTAGGTCGAACCGCGCGGGTTGTCGTGGCCGACATTCTTCGCCGTACCCTGGACGACCACGAAGAAGTCTATACTTCGCTCCAGTACTTTCTTCGAGGCGAAGACCTGACCCGGGAACAGGTGACGACGCTGGCGCAAGACCAGCTCGCCAATTCATTGATTCACACCATCGAGGTATTCGAGCCGAAGTCGTGGGTGGCGCATCCCGTGGATGAATCCGTCCCTCACCGTACCGAGGTGGGCCCGGTCGAAGTAAAAACGTACGACTTGAGCGGAACGGACGACGAGCTGATGAAAATCAGCCGGGACGGGATCCTTTCGCTGAGCCTGCAAGAGATGCACGCAATCCGCGATCACTATGCAAACCCCGAAACGATTCGCAGTCGCGGGAAGGAGAACCTTCCCGCCGAACCTACGGATGTTGAGATCGAATGCATCGCGCAGACGTGGTCCGAACACTGCAAGCACAAGATCTTTGCGGGGTTGGTTCATTATTCCGACGAGAATGGTACTCAAAAAACCATCGATTCACTTTTCCATACCTATGTTCGCGGCTCTACATCCAGAATTGGCGAAGAAATCGATTGGCTCGTTTCCGTGTTTACCGACAACGCGGGTGTGATTCGGTTTTCAGACCGGTACAATCTCGTCTTCAAAGTGGAAACCCACAACAGTCCCTCCGCGTTGGATCCCTACGGGGGCGCGATCACGGGAATCGTGGGGTGCAACCGGGACCCCATGGGCACCGGGATTGGATCCGAACTGTTGTACAATACCTGGGGGTATTGTCTCGGGTCGCCGTTTTACGACGGAGAATTGCCGGAAGGCCTTTTTCATCCGCGCCGAATTCGTGACGGCGTGCACCAGGGGGTCATTGACGGCGGAAATCAAAGCGGGATCCCCTGGGCTCGCGGGTTCGAGCGCTTTGATGAACGCTTCATCGGAAAGCCTCTCGTCTTTTGTGGAACGGTCGGAAGGATCCCGGTTTCAATTCACGGAAAGCCAACCGAGGAAAAAGAGATCTGGCCGGGCGATGCGGTGGTCATGGTGGGAGGCAGAATCGGCAAGGACGGAATTCATGGCGCAACCTTCTCGTCCGAAGAACTCCGCACCGAATCCCCCGCGCAGGCCGTTCAGATCGGTGATCCGATCACGCAGCGGAAAATGTATGAGTTTCTCCTGGAAGCCCGTGATGCCGGGCTGTACCGGACGTTGACGGACAATGGGGCCGGCGGGCTCAGCAGTTCGGTAGGCGAAATGGCCCGGCTTTCCGGCGGCGCTGAATTGGACCTTGCCCTCGCGCCCTTGAAATACGAAGGGTTGCAACCCTGGGAAATCTTTTTGTCCGAAGCCCAGGAGCGAATGTCGCTCGCGGTTCCGCCGGAATGCGTCGACCGGCTGATTGCCCTGGCCGACAGGCGAGACGTGGATGCTACGGTCATAGGGACATTTCGATCCGAACCCGAGCTGGTACTTCGATACGACGGAAAAATTGTCGCCCGCCTGGACATGGAGTTTCTGCACGAAGGGTGCCCAACCATGGAACTGCCCGCGCGGTGGAAGCCGCCGGAGATTTCAGCGCCGGAGCCTCTTCGCGCGGGTTCCCGGAACCGGCAGCTTAAAGAGATCCTTGGTTCATTGAACGTTTGCTCCAAGGAGTTCAAGTCGCGGATGTACGATAGCGAAGTGAAAGGTTTGAGCATTCTCAAACCTTTCACCGGTACTCACCGGGATATTCCCGGCGATGCGTCCATCCTGCTGGCGGAACACGATTCACGCCAGGGCGTCGTCCTCTCGGAAGGAATCAATCCATTTTATTCAGACCTCGATACGTATCACATGATGGCCGGAGTCATTGATGAAGCGGTTCGAAGAATTATCAGCGTAGGCGGTCGATTGGATCGAATCGCGGGCCTCGACAATTTCTGTTGGCCCGACCCGGTGGAGTCGGAAACCAATCCCGACGGCCCCTACAAGATGGCGCAACTGGTGCGAGCTCTCGAAGCGTTGTATGACATTACCACCGCGTATCGCGTTCCCTGCATATCCGGCAAGGACAGTATGAAAAACGATTCCGTCCGCGGGGGCAGAAAGATTTCGATCCCTCCCACGGTTCTTTTCTCGGCGGTGGGAATCATCGATGACATCAGCAATGCGGTGACGCTTTCCTTCAAACGACCCGGGGATTTGGTGTTCCTGGTCGGGATGACGAAAGACGAACTGGGAGCGTCGGAGTTTCATCGGCTTCTTGCCAATCGCCAGGGCGACCCGGCCGCCTCGGGCGGTACCGTGCCGGCGGTGGATCCGGAGACAGCCCTCACGGTTTATCGCGCCATGAATCAGGCCGCCGCCACAGGGCTGCTTCGATCCTCACATACCCCGACGCTCGGTGGGCTGGCGACAGCCCTTGCGTTTTGTGCACTGGCCGGTGATCTTGGCGCGGACGTCGAGTTGAAGAGCTTGTTGGTAGATGGCGCGATCTCCGATGATGCACGACTCTTCTCCGAATCCCACAGCCGTTTTCTCGTGACTTGCGAGCCGGAACGGGAGCCTGAGTTTCAGGAATGTTTCAGAGCCGGTGCATTGGCACGCATAGGAACGGTGATCTCGGAGCCAAGATTGCAAATCCGCGGCGTTCGGGGGAGGTCACTCGTCGACGCACCGCTGCCGGCGCTGCGAAGAGCTTATAAGGAGCCGCTTCATGGCCTCTAAACCCTCCGTTCTGATCATTACCGGCAACGGATTGAATTGCGAAATCGAGTCGCAGGCGGCGTGGGCACGCGCAGGCGCGACCGCGAACCGGATTCATCTTCACGATCTGCTGGCGTCGCCGGCCCGTCTCCAGGACCACCGGGCGCTCATGTTTATCGGCGGATTTTCCTATGGCGATCATATGGGATCGGGGCTGGTTATGGGGCTTCGAATTCGGAACGCGATGCGCGAGGAGCTTTCCGCGTTCATTGAATCCGGGGGGCTGGTACTGGGGGTATGCAACGGATTCCAGGTGATGGTAAAGATCGGGCTGCTGCCCGGATTGGATGGCGATTATTTCTCTCAACGACTCGCCCTCATGCAGAACGATACCGGTCACTTCAGGAACGACTGGGTTGAAGTGAAATTCGAATCTGATTCGCCCTGTGTATTTACCCGGGGCCTGGATGATATGTCGTTGCCCATTCGTCACGGCGAAGGGAAAGTGTTTACTCCGGATCGTCGGGTCCTCGAGGAGGTTGAGCGGGCCGGATGTGTGGCGTGCCGATACGCACACCCGGATACGGGCGAACCCACGGACCAGTACCCGTGGAACCCGAACGGTTCGCTACATGCCATCGCGGGGCTCTGTGATCCGAGCGGCCGAATCTTCGGTCTCATGCCGCACCCGGAAGCATATCTGTTCCCCGAGAATCATCCTTCCTGGAATGAAGACCGCGTTGCGGGTTCGCTGCCGAGCGAAGGGCATGGCCTCCAGATTTTCAGGAACGCCGTAGAATTCATGCAGACAAGCTGATCCCGCGAGGCAAGGCGTGAACAACGCGGGTTAATTCTTCAGCAGCGGTTCCACGGTTCGGGCATCGAGGCCGAACCGCTTTCGATTCATGGGAGAGGGGGTCGCGGGATCACCAAACCGGCCACTCGAACCGAAGGGTTCGGAAGAACCCCAAGATGTGTTATCGAAACTTGTGGACCATTGCGGAATTCCGCCGAAAGTCTCCCTGGTTGAAACACCAAATAGCCCGGGATTGATTTCCATCGATCTCCCCGTGATGCCCGATATCGATCCCGCCGCCGGCAAATCCATGCCGGTGTCTGAACTCGAGTTCAATCCCATGGCGGCGGAGTCCATGCCCATGTTTCCGGATTGAATATCACCTGCATAGGACAAATTCATTTCCCCGGTTGCCTCGTTGCGGATCGAATTTACAATGCTCGAGGCGCTCTGGAAATATCGATTCTCCGCGGTGGCGGTTTCGTCAGGCGAAGCAAACGACCCGATTCCACTTTCCGTAGAAGCAGGGTCTTTGTTCTCTTTGTAAAGAATTGCCTGGATCGCCTCCTGTGTTCGCCAGAACGGTTTCGTCATATCGGGTTCGCTTTCACTCTCCGATTCGAACCGATCGCTATAGGCAACGTGGTACTCCACCTGTGATTCTTCCGAGTCATCATCCATCGAGTCAGGCGGATACAGATCTTCCGTCATGGCCCCGATATAAGCTTCTTCCTCCTCTTCGCCGCGGAGAAAATCTGAATTCGGTGCTCCGCTGTCTGCGCTCTCTTCGTCCAGAAAAGTTGTTGTTTCAAGCACCGGCCGATAGCTGAATTCAGTATCAGAGAATACGTTCCGGTCTGCCTGCTCTGAATCTTCCTCTTCTTCTTCCAACATTTCTTCGAAGAACAATTCTTCATCCGATGGTGTGTAGTTCCCATACCCGTTCAGCGTTGGTCGCGATGCTTCCTTCTCTTGCATCCATTGATTCATGTCGAGCGGCAGTCCGGACGGGGCGTCGTCTTCTTCGAACTCCTCCCGGTAACTCTTGCGTGGTCTTTCCGCCTCTTTGTTCCTTTCGAGTTGTTCCATGAACTCGCGGCCATAGGGTTCGAAAGGTTCGAATTCGTTTTCGAATTCGGGGCTGGGAGGCAGGATCCAGTTCTGATTTTCCTCCTCCTCCTGTTCGTCCGGATCACGGCTTGGCGTGTCAAGGGTGTCCGGCAGAAGCCCGGGATTTATGGGCGACAAGGGAACCGAGGTCGAAAATACCGATGCGTCGCCCGGAATATCGAGCTTTGGAGAACTCTTCTTCTTTCTCTTTTTCTTGTCCCCGGTGTAGTTTTCCAGCAAGCGTCTCTCGAGTTGCAGGATGTCATTCGCGGTGGTGGTTCGGTCCGGTGCCGAGTCCCTGTCATCGGCGAGAACCGGGAGCGCGACTGAACAGGCCAACACGCAAAGAGTCAAAGATATCACAAGCGAATGCATTTGGATCAGGGTACTGATTCTGTGTGACAACGTCAAATAACTGTAAATCCCATTGATTTCAGTATTTCAGATTGTAAGAGAAACCGCCTAGACGGGACCATCAGGAAGAAAGACCGTATTCAGGACGATGGCGCTCAATTTTCTAAAGAAATATTCCCGCGCGTGGATTTTGCTCCTATCCGCCGGACTGCAGGCAGGTTCAGCTGCCGAACTTCGGTTGGACGAAGACAGGATCTACCTGAAGGCGGACCGCGAACATCTGGAGGCGGTACTGGACGAATTCATTCGGGCCGGGGTCGAAGTAGAAGTTGAACCCGGCATTGACGCGATCGTGACCGGGACTTTGGTCGATGAGCCCGTCCAGGAAGGTCTCGCCCTCCTGTTTGACGAGTTCAACTACATCCTCTTCTGGAAAGAGCTGAACGGTCCCCTGGGACCGATGCCCAAGCTGAGCGAGATTCACTTGTTTCGTCCTGGCCGGCATCAGCATGTGCAGCCGTTTGTTCCCACCGGAGATCGATTCGTCGTGGTGAGGCGCGAGGGAGTTCCGCCGCACGCGAAGGACGAACTCCTGCTGGGCCTGAGACCGGGCACCACGATGAAACAGTTTCGAGAAATGCTCGCCGCCATCGGGGCGACAGCCGTGGACAGCATTCCGGAGCTTGGAATATACCAGGTAAGACTTCCGCGCGATTCTGATGTGCCTGCCGTCGTCGCAGCGCTCAAGGGAAATCCCTGGGTCGCGCTCGCGGAACCGAATCACATTCAGGAGATCGCCGGCCCGGTTTCGCCGGCAGATTCGACATCGGAATCCGCGCCGAGTCTGCGTGCGGTCGGGACGCCCGGGGATGGACTTGCCGCTCTTGCGATTCTTGATTCCGGACTGACCGAACTCGATGAACTTGGAGATGCGGTTCTTGGATCGTATGACGCGGTGAACCCCGAGCGTGCTATCGAGGATCCGGTCGGGCATGGCACGCAGATGGCCCTTGTCGCGTCCGGTGCGGTGGTGCCGTACGGAGTTCCGCCCGGGGCCGCAACCGAAGCCGTCCCGGTGCTTGCCGTCCGCTCCTTCGACGACGCAGGACACGCCACCAACTTCAGCCTCATTCGAGGAATCGATTACGTCGTCCAGAATGGCGCGCGTGTTGTCAGCTTGAGCTGGGGCAGCGAAGTCTACAGCGAATTCCTTGCCGGAACCGTGCAGCTCGCCCAGGACAAAGGTTTGATCGTGGTCGCGTCCGCCGGAAACGACCCCATCAACCGGCCGGTTTACCCTGCGGCCTACCCCGGGGTACTTGCCGTATCGGCATTGGAGCCCGACGGCAGTGTGTGGTCGCGGTCCAACTTCGGGTCTTTTATTTTCGCCGCTGCTCCCGGAGTCGGAGAATTTCCGGTGGGCTACAACGGCCCGCCGGGGACGTACGCGGGAACTTCGATCGCAAGCCCGACGGTGGCTCGCGCATTGACGCTATACTACGGGGAAAACCCCGATGCCACTGCCTCCGAAGCGATTGACGCGCTGAAGTCGGCTCTGACCGACGCCGGAGAAGAAGGCAGGGATGATTTTTACGGATACGGCGCCCTGGATGCAGCGGCACTGCAGAAACTCCTGGAGCCGTAGTCCTACTCTTTGTCGCTCGAAGGGCCGCCCGGATAAGCGAGAACGGTCGAGTCCCCGTTTGTGCGGCGAGGATCTTCTTTCAGGGGTACCACCGTCATAACGTATTTCGGTTGAAAGTAGATCCTGGAGTGCGAATTGGGATCCCACGAAGTCCACGCCCTGGGGACGCCGTCTTCATCATAGTAAATATGATCGTCCAGCTGAACGAATGAGCCCGCCTGGATTTCCGCGAGCATTTCTTTCTCCGACAGCGTGGAGCTGCCGAAGTAGCAGTGCGCCTCGCTCCCGGCCTCGATTTCCACCCGGTACCAGTATTTTTTCATCTCCCTGAATCTTTCTTGCCGTCGCCAAACCCTACACGCTCACTGACTGCTTTGCAATATTCGGGAGTCGCGTCGAAACCGGATTCTTGCGAAGATCCGCCGTGCATTTTTGGATCAAGGGAGCATGTTTCAAAACGAAGACACGATTGCGGCCCAGGCTACTCCGCCGGGTGAAGGCGGGATTTCGGTCATTCGAATCTCCGGGCCCGGCACCTATGCCATCGCGGACCACGTATTCAGGTGTCATGGCCCGCAGCCTTCCTTGCGCGATCCCTACACGTTTGCCCACGGACGAATCCTGGAGGATGACACGGCGATCGATGAGTGCCTCATGCTGTTCATGCGTGCTCCGAAGAGCTTCACCGGCGAGGATGTTGTTGAGATTCATAGTCACGGCGGCGTTCGCACCGCCGATCGGATTCTCCGTTGTCTTGCCCGGTGCGGTGCCAGGCCCGCCGAACCCGGAGAGTTCACCCGCCGCGCCTTCTTGAATGGAAAAATCGATCTTGTTCAGGCGGAGGCTGTCGGAGATCTGATTCGAGCCAGGAGTGACCGCGCTGCCGCAGCTGCATATGAACAGCTTGAAGGCCGTCTGAGCAGCCAATTCAACTCCATTTACGATCAGGTTCTCCATGTCGCGGGCGAACTGGAGGCCACCCTTGATTTTCCAGAGGAGGAAGTCCCGGAACCCGTCATGGACCTGATTCGCAGCCGGCTTGACCACTGCCGGTCCGACCTCGCCACCCTGGCTGAGACCTGGCACGAGGGGCACGTCCTCCGGGAGGGGGCTTTGATTGTTATCTCGGGCCCGCCGAACGTGGGTAAATCGACCCTCATGAATCTACTCCTGGGCCGCGATCGTGCCATCGTTTCCAACATTGCGGGAACCACCCGGGACACCTTGGAAGAGGGATTCGTAATTGGGGGGATCCCGGTCCGGATTGTCGACACCGCCGGACTCCGTGACACCGAGTGCGAGATTGAGCAGGAAGGAATGAGAAGAGCAGAAAAATATTTGCAAACATCTGATATACAGATAGTTATGATAGATATCTCTGGCGAGGTGAATCCCCGAGATGTTGAATTCATTCGATCTCTTGATTCTGGAAAATCCATTGTCGTCCTCAACAAGTGCGACCTGGGAAGAGAAGTCTCCCCTCAGTTGTTTTCAGGGCATTGCGTGATCGAGGCGAGCCTGACCGACGGAGTGGGTCTAGAGCGGATCAAGGAGATGCTCGAGCAATGTCTGACCGAAAATTTTGACCTGACCACCCAGCCTCATGCGATGATTTCCTCCCGTCATTTTCGTCTGTTGAATGAGGCCCGGGAGCGCGTGAATGAGGCGATTGAGAATTTGGTCGCGGGCGGAGAAACGGAAGAGGTCATCGCGGCCTCTGCGCTACGGTGCGCCCTGGATGCTCTCGGACGCGTTACCGGCAGAGTGTATGAGGTGGAGCTGCTGGACAGCATCTTTTCCCGATTCTGCATCGGTAAATAGAGTGCGCCTCAGCTGAGAAGATGAAAGTAAATCAAACATCCTATGAAGTAATCGTGGTCGGAGCCGGCCATGCGGGCTACGAGGCTGCGCTCGCCTCCGCACGTCTTGGCGCCCAGACGGCTTTGATTACGATCGACGCCCAGGCAATCGGGCGCATGTCCTGCAATCCTTCGGTTGGTGGGATCGCAAAATCTCACATTGTCTGCGAACTCGATGCGCTTGGGGGAGAAATCGCCCGGAACACGGATTATACCGGGATTCAATTTCGTACATTGAACACTCGAAAAGGACCTGCGGTACAGGCTCATCGGGTGCAATGTGACAAGGCCGCTTTTCCCAGACGCATGGCGGCAATCATTCGAAACACAGAGAATCTTCAAGTGATCGAGGCCATTGCAGGGGCAATTCGGGTTCGAAGTGGCCGGGTGGTGGGGATCAGCACCGAAGATGGCCGGGACTTCCTCGCCCCGGCGGTGGTTATCGCCACCGGCACGTTCCTTCGAGGCTTGATTCACATTGGCGACAGGAGCTTCGCCGGAGGCCGCACGGGAGAAAAATCGGCCGAAACGCTGAGCCGATCCTTCCTCGAATTCGGTTTTGAACTTGGCAGATTGAAAACGGGAACTCCACCCCGGCTTCATCGCGACAGTCTTGATTACGCCGGCATGGAGCGCCAACCGGGATTGGATCCACCGCCATTTCTGTCCTGGGCGGCCACGCGGGAGTGGCGAATGTTCCACGTGGAACAATCCGATGCGGATTCGGTTCGGAATCAAGAATTGTTCCACGTGGAACAATCCGGCTCAGAGACCCGTCCCTGGATTCCCGGCACCGACCAGATTGAATGCTACCTCACCCATACAAATGCTCGTACCCAGGAGATTATTGAGAAAAACCTGGGCCGAAGCGCCATGTACGGGGGCATGATTGAAGGCACAGGAGTGCGGTATTGCCCCTCCATCGAGGACAAAATCGTTAAATTTCCGGGGCGCGACGGGCATCACGTGTTTATTGAGCCGGAAGGGAGAGATTTGATTGAGATTTATCCCAACGGGACTTCAAACAGTCTTCCAGAGGAGGTGCAGGTCGAGATGATTCGATCCATACCCGGACTGGAGCGGGCCGAGTTCCTTCAACCCGGCTATGCGATCGAGTATGATTTTTGCGATTCGACCCAACTCCACCATACGCTGGAGACCCGCCGGGTGGAGGGACTCTATCTCGCGGGCCAGATCAATGGAACAACCGGGTACGAGGAAGCAGCCTGCCAGGGATTTGTCGCAGGTGTGAATGCAGTCCTGAAAGTCCGCCGGGAACCCCCCTTGCTCCTGGGCCGGGACGAATCGTATATCGGGGTCTTGATCGATGACCTGGTGACGAAAGGAACTGACGAACCTTATCGCATGTTTACGTCGCGCGCCGAGTACCGGCTGCTGCTCAGGCAGGACAATGCGCCGTATCGGATGCTTTCGCATGCGAAGCGGCTTGGAATCCTTCCACAGGAGCAGTTGGATAACGTCGACACCACGCAACGAGCGTATGAATCTGAAATTAATCGATTGAGAAAGACCCATGTCGATGGTGTCTCCCTGGCCCAGCGACTTCGCAGGCAAGACGTCGGGTATCACGACCTGCCAAATCCTCCGCCGGTGCGGCTCTCCGCAGATGCAGCCCGCCAGGTCGAGATCTGGCTGAAGTATGAAGGATACATCGATCGGGAAAAGCGGAAGATCCAGCAGGGATCCCGGCTGGAGAAGACAAAAATACCAGCCGATTTCGATTATCAATCCATTTCCGCCCTGCGGACTGAATCGAGGGAAAAGCTGGAAAAGATTCGGCCGGCCACCCTGGGGCAAGCCGCCCGGATCTCCGGCGTGAACCCCGCGGATATCGCAATTTTATCGGTCTGGGTGAAACGAAGCTCCGGAACCCCAGATATAGATTGATGATTTATAACTCACTTGTTATAAGCTATTTACAGATATGATATATTTAGACAACAATGCCACAACTTGTACCGATCCGGACGTTGTGGCTGCGATGCATCCGTACCTTTCCGACCTCTACACGAACCCTTCCAGCCCCTATGGACCGAGTCGCGGCGTCGCCCGTGTCATCTGGGAATCCCGCGGTGAAGTGGCCGAACTGCTTGGGGCTGAACCCGGGCAGATCGTCTTTGCGGGTGGCGGAAGCGAAGCAAACAATGCCGCGATATTTGCCGCGATCCGAAGCCGACCCGAGAGGAAGCGAATCGTCATTTCGCCCGTGGAGCACGCTTCTGTCCTGATGCCGGCGGCTTATTGGAAGCAGGAGGGCTACGATGTCGTGCAACTTCCCATCGATCCGGATGGCCGACTCGACATGAAATCCTGCCTTCGCGAGATCAACGAACGGACCGCCCTGGTCTCGGTGATGCTGGCGAATAATGAAACCGGCATCCTCAATGACCTCACTGACCTCTCGGACGCCGCTCACGATTCCGGGGCACTCCTGCACACGGATGCCGTGCAGGCGATCGGCAAGATTCCCGTGGATGCCGCGTCTTTGCAGGTCGATTTCCTTTCGCTTTCCGCCCACAAATTCCACGGCCCCAAGGGGATCGGGGCACTCTACATCCGGTCGGGGGAGACGCCTCATCCCATCATCATGGGCGGAGAACAGGAGCGCGGACACCGTGCCGGCACGGAAAACGTGCCGGGAATCATTGGTCTTGGGCGCGCGTGCAGTGTGGCGCGGGTCGCGTTACCGACCCTGAATGGCCCGATTCGCGATTTGCGCGACGAATTCGAGCGCGATGTGCAGCATCGGATCGAAGATGTGGAAGTGATCGGAGCGTCCCGGCCCCGTCTTCCCAACACCTCCAGCATCCTGTTCCGAAACGCGGAGGCGGAGGCATTGATTGCTCTTCTGGATATGGACGGGATTTGTTGCTCTTCGGGAAGTGCCTGCGCCGCCGGATCACCGGAGCCTTCTCATGTCTTGCGGGCAATGAACTTTCCTGATCTCCATTCGAAATCCGTTCTTCGATTCAGTTTAAGCCGCTTTACGGAGCGGGCGGAACTCGAGAAACTGCTGGAAGTTCTTCCCGGCCACGTCGAGCGCATCCGCGGCGCACGGTAGTCTCTTGTTTTCTACCGGGCGATCTCGCAATTCTTCATGGTGCCCCTTCAACACCAGCCTGGTTTCGGGCATCGCGGATAGACCAAGGTTTGCTTTCGGATACCGAAAAAGAAACCGAATATCGATAGTCGAAAGACGCTTTAGCCGGTTGACACCGAATCATTGTCCTGTATCATGCGGCGCTTTTCCGTCCTGAATTCTCCTCGGGGAAACCGGACTCATTCAATTTACAAGGAGGCGGGTCTCAATGGCCACAAGAACCACCAAGCGAACCAAGCAGTACGTATTCTTTTACGGTTTCGGAAAGAAGAACACCGAAGGCGATGCGTCGATGAAAGCCATCCTCGGAGGGAAGGGCGCGAACCTTGCGGAGATGGCGAATGCGAATCTGCCGGTGCCGCCCGGTTTTTCAATCTCTACCGAAGCCTGTGCCTACTATTCCAAGCACCGGCACACCTATCCGTCGGGGATGATGGACCAGGTAAAGGCACAACTTAAGAAGCTGGAACAGTTCATGGGTAAACGCCTGGGTGACCCCCGTGACCCGTTGCTCGTTTCGGTGCGGTCCGGTTCAGCCATCTCCATGCCCGGCATGATGGATACCGTGCTCAATCTTGGACTGACCGATCGCTCGGTCCTTGGATTCATAAAAAACACGGGAAACGATCGGGCCGGATGGGACTGCTATCGGCGCTTCATTGACATGTTCGGCAACGTGGTCATGGGTCCGTCGACCGGATTGACGCATCATGACTTCGAGGTCGAACTTGCGCGCATCAAGAAGAAGTACAAAGCGAAAGAAGATACCGATCTGACCGCGGCTCAGCTGAAAGAGGTCGTGGACGTATATAAGAAGGTATATCAGAAGCGTGTCAAAAAACCGTTCCCGCAAGACCCGATGAAACAACTCGATTTGAGCATTCGAGCCGTGTTCGGATCCTGGGAGTCTGAACGCGCGGTCAAGTATCGCCAGATCAACAAGATCTCCGGCCTCCTCGGTACCGCTGTGAATGTATGCACCATGGTTTTCGGCAACATGGGGTCCAAGAGCGGCACCGGCGTTGCATTCACCCGCGATGGGTCCACCGGCGCGGCAAAACCCATGGGCGAGTACCTCGTCAATGCGCAGGGGGAAGATGTCGTGGCGGGAATCCGCACCCCGAAACATCTCGATGATATGCCGGACGAGACGGGCGGAACCTGGAAGAAGGCGCACGAAGATCTGCTGAAGATCATGTCGCGGCTCGAGAAGCATTATAAGTATCCCCAGGATGTCGAGTTTACCGTCGAGCAGGGAAAACTGTGGATGCTCCAGACACGCAACGCGAAACGAACCGGGCTTGCCGGTGTTCGCTGGGCAGTCGAAATGGCCACGGGAAAAGATACCGCAACCGGAAAACCACTCCCGAAACTACTCACACAAAAAGAAGCTCTTCAAACCGTAACCGGCGACGACCTGGAACAGTTGCTGTTTCCCATTTTCGACAGCGCGGCGGAGAAGACCGCCAACGTGATTGCGAAAGGATTACCCGCCGGCCCCGGTGCGGCAGTGGGGAAGATCGTGTTTGATGCGCAACAGGCCGAAACTGCGGTGAAGAAAAACAAGAATGAGAAGTTGATTCTTGTCCGCCACGAGACGAGCCCCGAAGACGTGGGGGGCATGTGGGCCGCGCAGGGTATCCTGACCACCACCGGCGGGATGACCTCACACGCCGCGGTGGTCGCGCGTGGATGGGGCAAGTGCTGCATCTGCGGGGCGGCGTCTCTTCAAATAGATTACAAGAAAAAATCGGTCACGGTTGAGAACAAGACCCTGAAGGAGGGCGACTGGATCAGCCTGAACGGTTCCACCGGTATCGTCTACGAAGGCCAGATCCCAACCAAGGACAGTCCCGTCGTCAGCTCGGTTACACGATCCACCAAATCCACCAGGAAGGATCCGATTTACCTGATGTACAAGATGATCTCCGATTGGTCCGACCAATACCGGAAAATGAAAGTCAGGACCAATGCGGATACTCCCGCAGACTCGAAAGTTGCGCGGGCTTTCGGCGCGGAAGGAATCGGACTTTGCCGGACCGAGCATATGTTTTTCGAGGGCGACAGGATCTGGGCTATTCGCGAATTCATTCTGGCGCAATCCAGGGAAGGGCGTGAAAAGGCCCTCGGGAAATTGCTTCCGTACCAGCGAAAAGATTTTGAAGGCATATTCAAGGCAATGAACGGACTGCCGGTGACGGTCCGCCTTCTGGATCCTCCTCTGCACGAGTTCCTCCCCCATTCGAAGAAGGATATCTCGCAGATGGCCAGCCGCCTGGGTGTTCCGGTGGCAAAAGTTGAGCAGCGCGTCACCGAGTTACATGAGTTTAACCCCATGCTCGGGCATCGGGGTTGCAGGCTCTCCATTACTTTTCCCGAGCTGTGCGTCATGCAGACCCGGGCAATCATGGAGGCGGCCTGTGCCGTGGAAAAGCGGGGCCAGAAAGCGGTTCCGGAAATCATGGTTCCCCTCATCGGGACCCGGGCGGAATTCGACTACCTGGAGCGGATCATCCGATCTACCGCGGACAAAGTTCTCAAGGCCCGAAAGGGAAGAGTGAAATACCTGGTCGGCACCATGATCGAGATCCCCCGTGCCGCCCTCACCGCGGACGAGATCGCGGAATCGGCGGAGTTCTTCAGTTTCGGTACGAACGATCTGACCCAGATGGCGTTCGGATTCAGCCGGGACGACATCGGAAGTTTCCTGGGCGATTACCTGGATGAAAAAGTTCTCCCATCTGATCCGTTTCAGCACCTCGATACTACCGGCGTCGGCCAGCTCGTGGAAATGGGTGTCCGAAAGGGTCGCGATACACGCCCGCAGCTGAAATGCGGAATCTGCGGAGAGCACGGCGGAGATCCACTCAGCGTCAAATTCTGCTATCGCACTGGCCTCGACTATGTCAGTTGCTCGCCGTTCAGAGTACCGATTGCCCGTCTTGCCGCAGCACAGGCCGCTCTGAACGGATAAGTTTCCCGGGCTCTGGAAGCGTCATTCCGCCCGATTTCTACGTCTGAATCGGTCGATATCTGCCGTCAAACCCCATAATACACCGATTGTTTGGCAAGAAATTTATATTTTTTGCCGCCATCAATCGGGTTTAACTCTCTCGGCGCCAAGAACATACCGTGCGGTGTGTTGTAAGGGATACGACTTTGGTCCGATTAACCATAAAAAGCGATGATATGTACTCTATCCATACTTGTGAGTATGTGTTTATAATCTTTCAGCGTTGGAGTTCGAAAAAAATTCAGACCTCTTGGTCTAATCGAATCGGGCTAAACGCTGTACATTGGATTGCGAGGTCGTAGCGGGTCCGCATCCAGAGGAGATGAGCTACAGTGGTAAACGAAAGCAATGCGATCAAGATCTACCTTCGGGAGATCGGACAGACACCGTTGTTGACGATTCAAGAGGAAATCGAGCTTGCGGCCAGGATCAAGGTCGGAGACGAGGAGGCCCGCCAGAAGATGGTACGGGCAAATCTTCGCCTCGTGGTCAAAATAGCCCACGATTACTCCCGGTATGGTCTTCCGTTGCTGGACCTGATCTCCGAGGGAAACATCGGCCTCATGAAGGCGGTGGAGCGATTTGACCCCGCGAAGGGGGGCAAGCTCAGCACCTATGCGGCCTGGTGGATCAAGCAGTCGATCAAGCGGGCACTGGCCAACCAGTCCAAAACGATCCGCCTGCCTGCGCACCTGGTGGACAAAATAGCCCGGATGCGGCGGGCAGAGCATTCTCTGTCTGAGAAACTGGGCCGGGACCCGACCGCCGAGGAATTGGGTGCATCGCTGGAGATTTCAGCTTCCACTGTGAATCACTGGCGCACAGTGTCCCTTCGGCCCACGTCGCTGGACGCACCGATCGGGGATGCCGGAGACAGCAGCCAATTCGGGGATGTCATCGGAGACGAGAGTGCCCGCACCCCGTTTGAAGAGCTCAACGATCGCCAGACTCACGCGGAAATCGAGTCTTTTCTGGATGAGTTGGACAATCGAGAGCAGCAGATTCTGATTCGGCGGTTCGGTCTCCACGGCGTCAACGTGGAAACTCTTGAGAAGGTCGGTCAGCGGTTCAATATCACCCGGGAACGGGTTCGGCAGATCCAAAACTCGGCAGTGGCCAAATTGCGTGACATGATGTATGCCCAAGATGCGCCCAGTGAGAAGGCGCTCAAATAGCTCAGGCATACATCTGAATGACCGATACCGAAGCACTCACTCAGGCAATTCGGGATGTGCCGGACTTTCCCAAGCCCGGCATCCTGTTTAAGGACATTACCCCGGTCCTTTCAGATCCCGAACTGCTGCGGGCGGCGATCACGTTGTTTGCGGAGCGCCATCGCGGCGCCGGCATTGACAAGGTCGCGGGCATCGAGTCGCGCGGATTCATTTTTGCCGCACCCCTGGCGCTGGAATTGGGTGCCGGTTTGACTCCGATTCGCAAGAAGGGGAAGTTGCCCCATCAGACGATTGAAGTCTCGTACGAGCTGGAGTACGGGAGCGCTACGCTGGAAGTGCATCGCGACGCGATGACCCCGGGAGAGCGTATCCTGATCATCGATGATCTGCTGGCAACGGGCGGCACTGCCGCCGCATCCGCGGCGTTGATCGAGCAGCTTGGCGGCACCGTGGTAGAGATCGACTTCCTGGTGGAGCTGACGTTTCTGAGCGGGCGGGAAAAACTGGGAGGCTATCCGGTCTACGCGCCGATCGTTTACTGACATCTCCGGTATGCCGACCGAGATGATGGAGCAGGACATGAGAACCCGCCGGCGGCAATCCCGCTTTTTGCGAGCCGGTGCCGCATTCCCTCTCCTCGCATTTCTTATTCGGCCTCGTTCAGAATCACCGGCAACGAAGACATTTCATCAATGACATGGTCCGCGCCTGACTCCAACAGAATGCACGCTTCGAATCCGCCGGTGGTGATGCCGATCGATACGGCTCCGATCGCGTGCGCGGCCCGCACATCGGCGGGCGTATCACCGACAAGATAGAACCGGTCGATGTTCCGCCGCCCCTTCACGATTTCCTTTGCCCGCGCCACCGCGAAGCCGGCGATTTCGTTGCGGTCCGGGTGGTCGTGCCCGAAGCCGCCGAACGAAAAGATGCGGTCAAGGTCGAAGCAGCGCAACTTGATGCGGGCGCATCGCTCCACGTTGCCGGTCACCAGGCCGAGCAGATATCTGCTGTCGCCGGACAAGTCATGAATCACCTCCTGCACTCCTTCGTACAAATACGGGGAGCCGCCGCCTATTGCCGCTTCCAATTCGTCTCCCATGCGACGGAAGAAGGAATCGCGCTCGTCCCCGCTTGGCGAATGCTTGTTCTCTGCCATGATCTGATCGAAAACCATGAGGTCCGTCGCGCCGGCGAAACTGACATGATGCATCGGTTCATCCCAACCGAAGGTATGTGAAAGGGCATTGGAGAATGCGCGGCGGCCGGCGCCATCGGCCGAGAGTATCGTCCCGTCGATATCGAATAGAACGCAGGAGAGAGACGTCCCCGCTTCCACTGAATCGCCCGTCCTGTTCATCCGAACTGTTTCATGGAGCCGGATCGACGTCTTCCCATCGCGTGTTGAACATGCGGTCTCCCGCATCCCCGAGTCCGGGAACGATATAGCCCTGATCATTCAACCGCTCATCCACCGCGCATACGTAAATTTCAATATCCGGTGACAGCCCCTTTAACACGGCGATCCCTTCCGGGGCCGCAAGGATAGCGAGAAACTTGATGCGCGCCACGCCCCATTCGTGCACGGCCCGAATCGCAGCCGCGCCGGACCCGCCTGTTGCCAGCATTGGATCGACGAGGATTCCCACATCCACCGGTTCCGCGAGAGGAAGTTTGTTGTAGTACACGACCGGCTCAAGCGTTGATTCGTCCCGGTAAAACCCGAGGTGCCACACTTCCGCCGCGGGTATCATCTGCAGGAGGGATTCCGCCATACCCAGGCCGGCGCGGAGGATCGGGATGATTCCAATCCGTCCCGCCAGCTGCGACCCGGTTGTCGGTTGAAGCGGAGTTTGCACGGGGACGGATTTCACCCGCAGATCCCGGGTGGCTTCATACGCGAGCAGGCCGGTGAGCCGGGTCGTGATGGCTCGAAATTCCTGCGGCCGCGTCGAAACATCTCTCAACCGGGTGAGGCTGTGCCGAATCAAGGGATGGTCGATTACGTGAACGTTTTCCATTGCAGATTGAAACCGAAGCCGCGGTTTACTTTCTAGTATGCGTTTTCGCGAGCCAGAAGAGTACGTAGCAGAATCTTTACGTCGAACCCGAGCGACCAGTTTTCCAAATAGTAGAGGTCGTACTTGATACGGTTTTCAATGCTGGTATTTCCACGTAGCCCGTTTACCTGCGCCCATCCGGACATGCCCGGTTTGTAAACGTGCCGCCACATGTACTGACCAATGTTCTCCTTGAATTTTTCCACGAAATGCGGCCGCTCGGGCCGGGGGCCGACCAGGCTCATATCGCCCCTGAAAACGTTCCAAAGCTGTGGCAATTCATCGATGTTGTACTGTCGAAGGATTCGTCCCGCCCGGGTGGGCCTGGGGTCTTCCTCGCGGGTCATGACGGGGCCGGTTTCCGATTCGGCATTCACCGGCATGGTTCGTAGCTTGTAGAGCAGGAATGTCTTTCCACCCTCCCCGCACCGGCGCTGCTGATAAAAGACCGGACCCGGAGAGGATTTCTTAATGAAAATTGCCGCGATCCCGATGACCACGGCTGCAAACGGAAGACAGACGGCAGAGCCAACAATGTCCTCCATCCGTTTCACCACCCGGTTCCATATCCGGTCCAGCGGCCAGCGGCCGACCCCGAGCAGGGTTATCCCGTTAATATTCTGCACTTCCACCGAGCTTGTGAGCAACCGGAAGACATCCGGAACCAGTTGAAAATCCACGAGGTTTTTTTCACAGATGGAGATGATTCCCATGGTTTTGGACCTGGGAATCGACATGTCGGAGAGAATGACCTCATCGATCTTTCGATTTTCGATTTGCTCCATCATTTTTTCCAGCTTCGGAAAAATCAAGCGGGGCGGGATGGCAAGGTCAGGATATTTTTCGTTCGAAGGGAAGAAACCTACAACCCGGCAATTGATTCGAGGATCATTCTCCAGGCCCTGCCGGAGTCGATAGGCGGTGTTGTCGGTTCCAATGATCAGCACGCGCCTCGGGTTTTTTTGCATTCCGGCCAGTCGAATCTCGAGCTGAAACATCAGGAATCGAACCAGGACGATCATGTAACTGGTCGTGAAGAAGGCGATTCCGATGGTGAGCCGGGAATACTCGATCTCCGTCAATCGCACCCCGGTGAGGGCCAATGCCACCAGAATTCCTATAATATTTCCGCGAATCAGCCTGGGAACCGACTCGATGAAAGTGCCTGTTTGCGGACGGCGATAGAGACCGAGCCATGCATAGATGAACAAATGAATCACCGTGGCTACCAATGCCCCGTAGATGTACATGTCCCAGGAGGTGGGTTCGCCCCTGGTTACGTCGACGATTCCGGCTCTGAATCGAATCCACCATGCGAGGGCGAAGCCTGCGATCAGCCCGATTGCATCCGTCATCGCCGCGAGGACGGTGCAGAGAACATGAAACGTGTCTCGTTTTCGCATTGAGGTGAAGAGTAGGCAACAACGGCATGGGAGACAAGTGACGGTAGTTTGCGATTTTGAACCGCCCGTCAGCCCGCCGGTTACTATGGAAGGAGAGCATAATTGACTGTTAAGTATCAAATGCTCTATTTATCACGAGAAACGTTTGCAAGCACGGACGAACGTGCGAGTATCCGGAGAAGGTCGGCGTGCCGGATGGCGGAAGGAACCCAGGTAGGAATTGTGCCCAGAGCGATCATTCCCATAGCTGAAGGATGCGAGGAAATGGAGGTGGTCATCATCGTGGACACCCTGCGCCGCGCGGGGTGGGACGTGGTTCCCGCCGGGATTACCGAGGGAACCGTTCTCTGTTCGCGAGGTGTCCGGATCTTACCCGATGATTTGTGGGAACATGTGCAGGAGGACGACTTTGACGTCATCATTATTGCCGGGGGGGCGCCGGGAACCATCGTGCTGAAATCGGTGGAGACGGTGCTGGAAAAAATTCGCATTCATCATGCCCGGGAACGGCTGGTTGCGGCCATTTGTGCAGGTCCCCTGGTGCTGCAGGAGGCGGGGATTCTGGCGGGCCGCCGGGTGACATCGCACCCCTCGGTCGCGGATCAGATTGTCCAGGTGGAGTGGATGGACGAAGCCGTGGTCGTCGATAACCATATTATCACCAGCCAGGGTCCCGGGACCACGTTTCGCTTTGCCCTGGAGATGATTGCCCGCACCGACGGGAAGGAAAAAGCGGGGGATCTGGCGACCTCGATGGTGATGCATCATGCGTGGGATTAGGGCTCCGTCCGGGCGCAAATCGATGCCTGTTCCCCGGACCCGCAGGCCCGACGTGAGATTTTTTGATAAAAACACTTGCAAAACGTGATGATCGAGGCAGAATCACGGTGAGGATGCTTGGGAATGCAGGAAGCAAACCTAAGCGATCGTGACTGGCCAGAACTCGAAACTTTCAGCAAGGAGGTCCGCTGATGGCAATGACCAAGTCGCAGATTCAGGCCGAGCTCGCTCAACGCACCGGGCTGGATAAGAAGCAAGTAAAACAGTTCCTGGACGAGCAAGCTGCGTTGGCTTACCAGGAAGCCCGGAATGGATATACCGTCCAGGGAATCGGGAAGCTTGTGCTGGTAAACCGACCTGCTCGTGTGGGCCGGAATCCGGCAACGGGCGAGCAAATACAGATCCCCGCCAAAACGGCAGTTAAGTTCAGAATCACGAAAGTGTGCAAGGACAGCGTTTTATAGAACACGGGAAATCGGTGTTGTGATATGAAAGAGGGCGGTTTTATACCGTCCTCTTTTTTTAGTCCATGGCGGCCAAAAACAGCTATACATTCGTCCTGAATCCGGATCAGCAGGACTCGCTGCAGCAACTGCTGGCAGGGGGTAATTATCTTCCCGTAGAAGTCCCGCATACCCGTGCCGCGGTGGAGGCAGACCATTGCCGGGTCATGCTCTACACGTCGGGAAAGTGCCTGGTTCAAGGCAAAGGGGCTACGGATTGGGTACAGTTCATTCTGGAGCCGATGGTGCTGATGGAGGTGCGCACCGGTTACGAGGAAGTGCTGAATCCTGCCGCATTTTCGCCGCACATGGGAGTTGATGAGAGCGGGAAAGGCGATTTCTTCGGTCCGATGGTCATCGCCGCCGTATTCAGCGATGGGGACCTCGCGCGGAAATTTGATGAAATGGGGGTAAAGGACAGCAAGGCGATCAGCAGTGATAAGAAAGCGCTGGGGCTGGACCGCGAACTTCGCAAGCTTCTAGGCAAGAAATTCGCCCTGGTGACGATCGGTCCCAAGGCCTACAATAAACTGTACTCGTCGATGAGGAGCGTGAACACCATTCTTGCCTGGGGGCATGCCCGGGCAATCGAAAATCTCCTCGATGCGGTGCCCGACTGCAACCGGGCGGTCGCGGACCAGTTCGGCCCGAAGCGGCAGATCGAGCAGGCCTTGATGAAGAAAGGCCGCACGATCGAGCTCGAGCAGCGACCCAAGGCGGAATCGGATCCCGCGGTGGCCGCGGCTTCGATCCTTGCCCGGGCTACATTCCTTCGAGCGCTGGCCAAGATGAGAGATCAGCATGGCCAGGAATTTCCCAAAGGCGCCTCCGCAAAAGTTAGGGAACAGGCCGAAATCCTCGTAAAAACAAAGGGTCCCCAGGTATTGCTGGAAACGGCGAAATGCCATTTCCGGACCACGGACCAGGTTCTGGCCGCCGCGGGTCACCAGCGGGAAGAGCTTGGCCCGGAGGGCCAGGCGGTGTCGAAAAGTCGCGTCTGACATCGTTTTTCGCAAAGCTGTTTTTCCGCCCGATATCCGCATTTCGCCGCCCAGCTTATCCACAGGGTTATTAACAGTTTATTTTCCTTTACAGATATCCTTTTCAGCGACTATGATGCTCGAAATTCTCTTAGGAAATGTCAGATTTTGGGCCGGATTGATATCCACAGGGGCGCAGTGAGCGAAGACTTATTGCACCTCAAATTTTGACCGAGTTTTTCACAATTTTAAAATTGACTATAGAAGCAAAGTGATGGTACTTAGTTAAGAGCAGATAGGGGTGTATTCTGTCGATTTTGGGACAGATCGCGGCATTCGGTCGTGATTACCGGAAACGGCAGGGCTCCTGCTAATAACGAATCGGGGACAAGCAAATGAAAAGATGTGTCCGAAAAATCTTAATAGCTTTTGTGTCGGGAGCGCTTGTTTTTTCAATGTCTCCCGTACTTGCGGCCGACGGCGATGCAGAAGGTGGTGCGGAGGCGTCAGCGCCGGAGGCAAACCAGGTCACGCAGGCTGAGCTTGCAAAAATGCTGATAAATATCATGGGCCTGGCCCCGTTCGTATCCCTGCCGGCGACTTCTTTCGACCTCTTCCAAATTCTTGTTTCCAACGGTGTCGTACCCGAAGGGGGCTGGAAGGCGGATGAACCCGTCAATGGGGCAGACCTTGCCCGAGTGCTGGTCCAGGCCATGGGTGCGGCTGAAGAGATTGAAAACCCGGAAGATCCGAATTCCTGGATTGAATATTTAGAGGAAATGGGAGTGAGCATGGATACGGTCGGTGAGGCGGTGGCCGCCGTTGCGCCGAACACGATGTCAGACCCGATCATCAACTATGCGATGAATGAAGCGACGACAACCGATCCATTGAAGAAAAGAGGAATCCTGGAGGAGCCGGACGAAACCCAGTTCGGAACCGATACCTCGCTACCGCCGGTTCCGCTGACGGAAGAGCAAATGGCGGCGACCGGTTTCCCCACCCGTGAGGAGATTGAAGATATTATTTCAATGATTCCCATTCCGCCTCCGCCGACCGGAAGGCCGACGCCGGACGGGGGCGAAGCGTAAAGTATCGAGTATGTGTGCGGACTTTTTTGAATAGGGCATTGGGTCGACCGCCAAAATCAATGGCCAGGCCAGGGAATGCTCAGGTTATCGGTAAGGAGGGCTATGTTTCATGACAGTTAAAGCGCGAGGGATGGTGATCGGGCTCTTGGCAATTCTTTGCCTTCCCTGGACTGCGATGGCCCAAGGGGCGGCCTACAAGAATTGGCATGTCTCAAATCGCCTCCGGCTGGAATACGACGACAATGTCTTCACCACCGCGGAGGATCGGATCCAGAGTTGGAAAATCATCGAACAGATCGATCTCAGCTACAATCTGTCGATGGAAAACACTTTTCTGAGCTTCCGCTGGCGCCCCGGAGTCATATTCTGGGAAAACCGCCCTGGAGACGACACGACGTTCAACAACGCATTCGATCTCTCCTATAACCACGTTTTCAATCCCCGCTGGTCGGTGAGCCTCCAGGACACGTTCCGCTTCACTCAGAACCCGGAACAGGTCGATCGTGGATTCACCACACGGCAGAAAAATGATTTTATTTACAACGCCCTGCTCGGGGCGGTGTCTTACCTCGTGACGACCAAAACGCGCCTGGAACTGGCTGGACGCTGGATTACGTTGCAGTATGACGAAGACGAAGTCGCGATGTTTAACGACTATGATTTGTACGTTGGCGGGTTGACCTTGCGCCATGCCTGGAAACCGCAAACCGCGTTTTCTGCAGATCTGCGTTATGAGGCGCTGGAGTATCAGACGTCGGAAAGGGATTCAGACACCATCTCCATCGGGCTCGGCGCGGAGCACACCTTCAATCCCGGTCTCCTTGGAAGTCTGAGCGGTGGGTACCAGAACCGGGATTTCAAAGGGGAATCTGTAACCCAGAACGACAGCAGTACCCCTTATGTCGATTTGACGCTCACCTATCTGCCTGCCCCGGCCACCCGCCTTTCGATCGGCGCTTCGTACTCTCTCTTTGAGTCTGACATCTTTCCGTACTCAAGCACCGATCGCGGCCGGACATTCTTGAGTGCCGGGCACGATTTCACCGCGAAGGTATCAGGATTTCTTACCTTGTCCTACACCCGGAACGAATATAACGGGAACGAAGCTGCCGGGTCCGAGCTGGTGGAGATTCAGGATGGAGAAGAAGACTGGTACCAGGTCTCTGCCCGTATGAGTTACAAGCTCAACCGACGGCACAGCCTAGAAATTAACTGGCAGTACACCGACGTGGATTCCGACGTGCGAGACAGCTTCAAACGGCACCGGGGCGGAATCGGTTGGGTGGTGAAGATTTAGTAGGCGGTGAACGATTCGAAGTTAATCCGCCAAACAACCTTACGTTGACGGTGTTCTGCTAGTGGGGCTTGTCCACAAGCCCCACTAGTTTTTTGTCGTAAGGAGCCATCATGGAAGAGACACTAGAAAAAGATATTCATTTTCTCGATTACTGGCGCGTCATACGGTCGCGTAAGGAAATCATTCTCGCGGTAACCCTCCTCGTCGTTGTTACTGCTACCGCCTACACTTTCACCCGGCCGAAAGTGTACATGACGAATTCCCGGATTTCGGTGGGCCAGGATGCCCTGAACATGGAAGTCTTCGGGAGCCAGTCGCCCGTTGGGTACAACCCCATTTTCGTGGCGACTCAGTACGAGATCATCAAGTCCCGCCAGATCCTCTACGACGTAATCAGGAACCTTGATTTGCAGCGAAAATGGGCCGTGACGTTCGATGTGGAAGGACTCATCCCGATCGAAGACTGTTTCAAGATTCTGGATGATCAAGTCAAGGTTCGCCCCTATCGTGACACCACCCTGATAGATATTCTTGCCTACAACCAGGTTCCGGAGGAAGCCGCCGAGGTTGCAAACGCGGTGGCAACGGCCTACTCGAGCTATCGCCTCAACAAGGTTCGCGACGAAGTTTCAAGTTCCATCAACGTTCTCCGCTCGGAAATAGAAAAGCAGAACGAGAAAGTCATCCAGGCGGAAGAGAACCTCCAGGAAGTACGGAAAGATACAGATTTCAGTCTCATTGGGGGCAGATTGGATAGCGCCAGCTACCAGCTTCAGGAGCTGGAAAAGGACCGGATCGATGCGCGGGTTGACATGATGGTTCGCCAGGCCCGGCTCGATAAGATTCTGGAGATGGATGACAAAGAGTTGCTGTACTCCATCGATTACATCGCACGCGATCCAACGCTCAGCAAATACAAGGATCAGCTCGTAGACATGGAGCTCAGCCTCAAGCTCGTGCAGCAGCAACTTGGCACGAAGCATCCGGATGTGATTCGTCTGGTAACCGGTCGCGACCTCATGCGCACAAACCTGACGGATGCCGTAAAGGGCTTGAAAAAAGGACTGCTGGCCGATCTCGAAGTGGCAAAACAACGTTTTACTGAACTCAACAAGGCGATTGAGGAAGTTCGCGACGAGAGCATTACAGCCCAGGGGGAATCCCATCTCCCGATTCAGAGAGAGTACCGGAAACTCACCCTGGAAACTGAAATACTGAACGCACTACGGGCAAGAATGGCGCAGGAAGGCATCGAATTTCAGATGCCGAGGTCCCCCGTCGAAGTCATCGAAAACGCTTTAATTCCAGATGAGAACAAACCGGTAAGCCCGAACTACCTGTTCAATATTCTCATCAGCATCGTGGTGGGCCTCGGGCTGGGAGTCGGCATGGCCTACTTTATCGAGTACCTGGACACCTCTGTTAAAACCGTCGACGACGTGGAGCAGCACCTGGGGCTTCCGGTCATCGGTATTATTCCACAGAAAGTCCGGCCCTTCTCCGAAGAGGGTCCCGACAATCCTCACGCCGAGGCATACCGCCTGCTGCGCACAAATATGTTGTTCTCCAACAAAGGCCTCGGCGGCGGTGCCTATGCCGTGGCCAGCGGCGGGGTCGGCGAAGGAAAGTCGACGACGTTGTTCAACCTTGCGTACGTATGTGCGCAACTGGGAGACAAGGTGCTCATCGTGGATTCAGATTTGCGCCGGCCTGTGCAACACACGTTCCTCGATATGTCCAACCGATACGGACTGACGAACCTCCTTATGCGTGACGTCTCCATCGAGGAAATCATCAAACCGACAACCATTCCCAATCTGCATTTCCTTTCCAGTGGAAGAATTCCCAGGGCAACCGCCGGTCTTCTCGACTCCCAGCGTATGAGAGACCTCGTGAAGAATCTGAAGGCCCGCTACGATTACGTCTTTTTCGATGCGCCTCCCCTGATGGGCGTGAGTGACGCCTCGATTCTCGCCAGCGAAGTGGATGGCGTGCTGCTCGTGGTCCAGTACCGAAAATACCCTCGCACGATGTCGACCCGCGCAAAACGCGTGATCGAAAATGTCGGCGGAAAAATTATCGGCGTAGTGCTCAACAACATCAACATCATGCGCGATGATTACTACTATTACTACCATGGGCAGTACCCGTACTACTACAGCCGGTCCGAGCAATCCATAGAGCCTACTGATGATCAGGCGTCCGGGGGAGATGATGCGCGCACGGAACCGGAAAAAGAGGAAGTGTTCTAGGTTGAAAAGACTGAAACAGAGTCTGCCGATTCTTGCACTTCTTGTCCTGGTCCTGGGGTGGGTGGGTTGCGGATCCACGCCCGATGCCGGGACCGACGACTATGACCCCGCGGCGTCCAGTGAGGGAACCGGGGACATCAGGATGCGCCCGCCCCCGCACGATTTCGAATCTACCGAGATCGATGAGGTCGCCGAGATCGAAGAGAGTTCCGTGATTGCCGCCACGCCGGCCGGCGCGGCAAAGGCTCATTCATACCGCCTGAAGGTCGGGGACCCGGTGGGAGTCATCCTTCGAGGCATTCCGGAACCGATGTCCTTCGAAGATTCTGTCGACCCGGATGGGTCGATCATGCTGCAGTGGATCGATAAGATCGCAGCCGAAGGCAAGACGGGTCATGAACTGGAAGCGATCATCCACGATGCCTACGTCCCGCAGTACTTCAGGTATCTCAACGTCACCGTGTTGGTGCCGGTTGCCCGGACCTACTTTGTCCGCGGAGAAGTTCTCTCTCCCGGGCCCTTCGGATACGTGCCGGGACTTACACTGTTGCAGGCAATCAGCTCCGCCCGCGGATTCAACGACTTTGCGAACAAGAAAAAGATAAAGATTCTTCGCGGCGGAAAGACTTCCACTCACAACGCCCTCGAAATGGAAAAATATCCTGACCGGGATGTCCCGATCGAGCCGGGAGATATCATCATCGTGCCCAGGAGTATTTGGGGCTGATGTCCCGCGGCCGGGTGTCGAAGGAGCCGCCCCAGCGCTTCGCCTCCTCCATGGCCGCTCCCTCCGCTGCTCAATCTGCTTTCGACTGGTTCGCGCTCCTGGTCCTACTCCTTCCCGGTACCGTCGGATTGGTCTTCTATGGAGGCGTTCGCTTCTCCTACAGCGCACCCTTTCTCATCGCAATATACTGTGCCGCGGCACTGGTCTTCATTTCGCGCATGATCCATCCGGATCGAGTCACGGTTCGTTTCCCGGCAGGCTGGCTCTCGCTGTTGGCGTTTGCAGTTCTCGGAGCGGTGCTGATTTCTTTTGCGTCCGTTCCTTATGAGGCTCTTGTAGAGTCACTGAAGGTGTTCAGCTACCTGTTGTCCTATTGGGCGGTTTATCAACTTGCGTTGATCCGCGGGCGGTGGAGGATTTGCTATGCCATCCCTCTCGTGGTGGGCAGCCTCATCGTTTGGTACGCCATCATTCAGCATGCGCATGGATCGAATCTCGTGGTGAACCAGGAACGCCCCGAAGGGTATGGGATGCGGGCAAGCGGTACTCTCATCTGTCCCAACCATTTCGCCTACGTCCTGGAGTTGTTGATCATCAGCTCCGCGGCCCTTCTCCCGATCAAGAGCGCCGGCGCGTCGCTTCGCATTCTCGCAGGGTACACGTTCGTGCTAAGCATTCCGGTTCTGCTGCTGACGGAATCCAGGAGTGGATGGATCGGTGCGGCCGCGGGACTCTCCGCGCTGGTTCTGCTTGCCGCCTTTCGTTCCGGCGTAAAACGGTTCGCGGTCGCGGTGGTTGCTGTTCCCGTCGTTGTGGCCGCGATCGGTATTGGAATGTACTTCGGCTCCTCCATTGTTCGCGATCGTGTGGATACCGCGATTCGGGGGGACATGCGGCCCGCGGTTTGGCAGGACACCGCCGAGGCCATTCAGGACCGGCCCTGGTTCGGGCACGGTCCGGCAAGCTATCGATGGATTTTCACCAAGTACAAGAACGTCTATGACGACCGTGAGAAATGGCCTCACTACGCACACAATGAATACCTCAACACCGCATCCGACTATGGACTGGTCGGTGCCGCGCTCGCCTGCCTGGTTGGTCTCATCGTTGGTTGCCGGTTTTTTGCCGCCTACCTGCGTGAGAAAAACTCCAATGCGGCCTGGATTTGCGCCGGATTCCTCAGTTGCCTTGTCGCCACCGCGGCGCACGCGTTTTTTGACTTCCAGTTGCATATTTTCGCTGCGACACACCTTCTCATCTGGTTTGCCGCGGTAACCGGCGGGATTCTTTCAAACACCGGCTCGCTGCGGGTTCGGAAACAACCTCTCGCTTCAACCGTTGTCGTCTGTGTTGCCGGAGTGGTTGCCTGTATTTTCCTGACCCAGGTAACCGTACGCATGCTGCGCGGATATCTCTTAACCCAGGAGGCCGAGCGTCTTCGTACCAGGGAACTGCTGTACGAAGAGGCCCAGACCGTCGCCGACAGGGCCATAGAGGCCTACCCGGGACTCTGGCGAGCCCACAAGGAAAAGGCGTCGGTGCTCAAAACCAGAAGCGTCTGGTTTTACGACGCAGATGAGAAAGTCGAACTCGCGAAGCAGTGTGCAATCGCCTACGAGGATTGTCTTGCCCGCAATCCGCTCGATCTTGCCGCAAAACTTGAGCTCAGCCGCGTGTATGGTGATTTGCTCGGTGATCCAGACCGCTCCGTGGCGTTGCTCAATGAAATCATCGATTTCGCGCCGAGGCACTTTTACTATCGCGCGCAGCTCGGGCTCCGCCTGCGCCGAATGGGGAAGGATGAGGAGGCTTTCAAGGTTTTCAAGGAAGCGCGCGAGTTGAACCCCAAGGACGAAATGATAAAGCTGAACCTCAAAAAACTTAGGAAAAAGCTGAATATTAAGCCGGGATCCGGCTTGAAGAACCGCGCCAACCCGCCCCAAGCCACAAATCAACGCTGAACGCTTTTCCACTTCACTCGTATGCTATAGGGTAGCAGTTGTGTAATTGGAGAGCCACTTATGAAGAGACCACCACCGCGTTCGGAAAACGGATTTACTTTGATAGAACTTCTAGTCGTCGTCGCGATCATTGCGATCCTGGCGGGAATTCTCTTGCCCGCTCTCGGAAAGGCGAAGGCAAGCGCCCGCAAGGTGAAATGCATCGCACAGATACGGGAGGTCAGCGTTGCGGTAAATCAATTCGCTTATGATCATGAGAATCGCTATCCGGGCGCCACGGATGTGTCGGTCAGCCTCGATTACGCCGACCTCGGAGGAGAGGGCAATAACGGACATTGGTCCAGCATTAATAAGGCGGTGGACAGACCCCTGTTTCAGTATATCGAAACGCTGGATCTCTTCGAGTGCCCCGGAGATCGTGGCAATGACAATCCCCTCACCGCAAACGTTTTCGAGGATTCGGGTTCGAGCTATTTCTACGCTCTGGACGACTCCCGGACAACCGGAATGGGGATCGAAATCGTGGAAGATCAGAAACTGACTTCATTTTCGGCCCTCTCAAAAAAGGTGCTTCTCTTTGAGCCGACACTCTTTGCCAACAGCGATAAGGATGATTCAAAGACGAAGTGGCATACCGATGTGAAAGCCAGTGTCCTCGGCTTCGGAGATGGTCATGCCGCATTGGTCGAAGAAGACAATCCGCCGTATCGGGCGATTCCTTCCGATGCCGACGAACGCGCGCAACGTGATTTCTATTGAGTCCGTTTCGCCCGATTCCGGGGCTTGTTATCGAGACTCAATTCTGTTGGATGATGTGACGGGTCAAGTTCGCCACTCAGGCGAATCGCTTTCCTCGTAATCGCTTCCCCTTCTCTGGCGACAATGAGAAATTCATCGTCTTTGCCGCTGGATGCATCGGTGGATACCAGCGCATCTTCCTCAATTCTATAAGCAGGCGGCTTTCCGATCGGAGAAACGGCGAACAGGTTGCATTGCGAAGTTCCCTTACCCAGCACCAGGCCCGCGCCTCCTTTTTCTAGTTTCAACTGGTCGGTTTGCAACACCCGTTTTCCATTCACCCATCCCTCCAGCATGTCTTGTCCGCCGGACCGGATGGTGAGGAGGTAGAACTCTCTGAACCGGATTCGCGCCGCATGGGTTTGCACATGATTGAAGATCCCATTGCCGTACTCACCTAGAATCCATTCGCTTCGATCCGCCGACATTGCGAAAAAGTCGAAACTGTTCGGGCCCTTGTAATTGAATGCAATCCCGGACAGCATTCGAAACCCGCCTTTTACCTGCGTCGGCGTCGACAACAGACGCGCCGTGATGGACGAAGCGGCGACGCGGGTCTTCCTGGACGTGAGCAACAGGGATGTCGCGCTCTCCGTGGACTCAAAATGGAGTTCACCCTGGTGCCATCGGGCGCTGCTGTCGGGTTCGTTGCTCATGGAGATGTCCTGCAAGGGGATGACGCCCATCCAATCGATCTCCGCCGGGGGCGGGGACAGGGCGCGAATTCGAATACCCGACGCGCCCGGGGTGTTTCCGCTTTCCAACTTCAGAGATGGCCCTTCCCGGGGGCGGGTGATTTCGAATCGAAGCGGTTCACTTCTCAGTACCCCCCCGTCCTTGTAGCGCGCGGCGGCCTGCAACAGAACCGGTCCGAGCCCCAGGCGGCGGGGATCAATCTCCCAGGAGACGGACTCCGCCCACGGCCGTTCCTCCAATAGACGGAATCCCTGTAGAAGCGCCACGGTATCTCCCGGCTCCTCGGCGAGCGTCTGCAGGTGAATGGGCCGATGAATGGGAACCTTTTCCGTGTCCTCAGATTTTCTTAAAGTAATACGGCGCGTGGTTTGCTGAATCCCGATATCCGCAATCTGCGTTGCCACGGTACCCAACGCCATCGACTCGGTTTGAATGATTCGGAGTTCATGGTTTCCCGGAGTCATGATTTTCCGGGGAATCTGAAAAACATCTTCCGAGATGCCTCTCTCGAAAAACAGTCCGTCCAACATGCAGGAATAGGTTGTGCCAGGATTTCTGTGATTCGTTTCGACCCGGAATTGCAATTCATCGATCTGGACGAGCTGCAAGGTCGGACGTACTCGCCATGGCGAGAGCAGAGGGTCACCGAGAATAAGCAGTTGCGTTGGACTGAATACGGACTGGAAAAAGCTTTCAACTATATGGGTTCCCGCGGTGTAGTGAACATAGAATCGGGGATGGGGAAACTTGGTCCAGATTGCCCTCGGCTCGGTAACCGTGCCGCAGGTGGCGGAAACGCCCCCCTCCAGCCACCGGGTACACTTCATTTGCGATCGAAAATGAAAATTCGCCGCATGGCTGGTCAGGTGTTCTACCATTGAGCCGGGCAGATAGGTATTCTGGCGCAGTCCGTTTACGCGCGGTTTGCCGATCATGAGCCCGAGAATACCCTCCGCTTGCTTTGGCATTTGCTGGACGATGGAGGCTTGAAACCCGCGGGCTGCGAGCTCCTCCCTGGTATCTTCAAAAGCCCAATCTCTCGCCTTTGATCTGACGTTGTCATTCTGAACAAAATAGAAATGCCCCTTCGGATACGTGCCGTCAGCGGCGACGCCGCGCCGAATTCTTTGAATCGAATCGTCGAGGGTGTTTCCCCTCGATCCCGTAAAGGCCAACATCATGCTTGGGATGGGCCGCTCTTCAAAGGGGGTGTCGGCCAAACGGGCAAGAGAAAGCGTTTTTCCCTTTTGCCCACCGGGCTTCGATGGACCCGTGAATAGTGGCGAAAAATACTGCCCGCTCGAGATTTCCCCCGGGTCCGGCAGATTGTTTCTCGTAAAAGTGATTCCCTGCAGAGATACCGGAGGTTTGGAATTGATGCGCACCGGGAAACCTGCGGAGTATGCCCAAACAATCACATGATCCGTGAGCTTCCTTTTTTGTAGAGCGTCATTCGCGGGGTTCCAGATTCGCCTCGTGAACTCCGCTTCGGAAAACTCCGCCTTGGCTTCAAGCACATGGGCCGGCAGCGAGAGATAGAGAATGTTTCGATCCGGCACGCCGCGCTGGTGGCGGTAGTGATTTGCAACTGCCAGTGAATCCTGCGAAGACTCGTTGACCAGCAGGAGGACTTCGTGCGGTTGAATGCCCGGTGCGGAAACCGTCGCATGCCATAGTGTCGTACATGCGGCAAGCAGCCGCAGAAAATGCGCCCGCCGAAGACTCAATAAGCGCCTCGTGCTTTGATGACCGCTCTCACGGTCCGGACCAGAATCACGATATCCAGCCAGATCGACCAGTTTCGGACGTAGTAGCCGTCCCAGCGAATCATGCCGTCGTTCCCCGATTCGCTGCGCCCCGACACTTGCCAAAGCCCGGTGATGCCGGGCCGCACCCTTTCCCGGAGATTTCGAATGTGCTCAGGTAGTTGCGCATGATGATAGATCGGGAGGGGACGGGGGCCGACCAGCGACATGTTTCCGATCAGCACATTGTAGAGCTGGGGAAGTTCGTCCAGTGACATTTTTCTCAGCAATTTTCCAATGCGGGTGATGCGCGGGTCATGACGAAGCTTGAAATTCGCGTTCCATTCTTCCCGCAAATCTTCACTTTCGCGAAGGGCGGTTTCAAGGGCGGTTTTTGCGTCCGGAACCATGGTGCGGAATTTGAAAGTGTTGAAAGTGTCGTTCGATTTACCGATGCGCTTCTGGGCAAAAATCGGATCATGCCGATCTTCGATCCAGATCAGGAAAGCGACAAGGATACAGAAAGGGAACCAGACCGGGGCGGTGACGACCACGATGGCAAGTTCCACGGCTCTCTTGAGAAACCTGGAAAAGGGATCGTGTAGATTCACGGATACTTCCAATCCGAGGATCCCGCCTACATCCCTGGGTTGGACCCACAGCGACGGGGCTTCCATCAGGTCCGGTATGATGATGACCCGGTGATAGTTTGAAAGCGGGCCTTCCAGCATGCGAACCAGGTCGTGACGCGACGAATCGGAAAGCGCCAGTACCGCCGCCGGAGCGATTCTCGAATTCTGTTCCAGGGTTCCGAGAACGGGCACATCTTCAACCGTGTCCACTCCGGGCGTCTTGTCATCTTCGAAAACACCTACCGGAATGAATCCCAATCCCTGGTCTTCATTCAGTGCTCGGATTGCGAGGCAGGCGGTCTCCGAACCTCCGTACACAACCGTCGGCAAGCCCCATCGGCCGGATCGCAGCAGAATATTCTTTGAAACGTGTCGGAAAAGAATGATCAGGGGACCGGAAACGAGCATGGCCGCGGTTACCGTTAATCGGCTGGTCGTTTCACCGCTTTTTCCCAGGAACAGGGTGATGGCAACGACGCTGAAAACTCCGCAGACCAACCACGTGACCCGACGCAGTTCTTCCACGGCGCCCAATCCCCAACCGGGTAGAAGATTCAGCGCAATGGCACCCACGAGCCATGCCAGGATCAGGACCCACCACCAAACGGGAATCATGGATCCGCCCGCGTCGATGAAATCCGCGAGCCCCATCGATCTTCCCTTCAACAGATACCTCACCAAGCCTGCGGTGACGATTCCGAAGGACAACGCCAACGCATCGCCGCTGCCGAGCACAAGAATATTCGCGGCGCGGCGTTTCAGATATCGGAACGTCTGACGTCTCTTCACCTGGTGCTTTGAATCGATGTGATGTTCCGTGACGAGTTGCGTCAGTTCGGATGGTTTCTCGAGAACCTGTCTTGTACTTTCTTCCGACGCTGGACGCATGAGAATATCGACTGGTACGTGCGTTGCTGCTGGTCTGCTCCAGTCCGCACCCTATCAAGCACACGGTTTAAACTCAAGTTTCTAACGGATTTCTTCGTTATATCTTCGGTCAATGTTCAAAAAGTGAATCATAGGCCAGAACCAGTTTGGGGCCCTGGTGGCTCCATTCCAGTTTTTCCTCCATGCGGCGGCGGCCTTCCATCCCCATGGTGCGCCGGCGATCAGGATCTGCGAGTAGCGTTTCAATGCACGTCGCCAGTTCTTTTACATTATTCGGCTCCGCGTACAGCGAGGCTTCAGCAGCGGACCTGCGCCCCTCAGTTAAATCGTACTGAACGACCGGTACTTCCAGCGCCATATACTCCAGAATTTTGTTCATGGTGGATTTGTCATTCAGCGGGTTCAAAGGGTCCGGGTCCACTCCGAGGTCACAGGTGCTGAGGCGCTCCATCATCTCCTCGTCCGGGATTCGGCCTGTAAATTCGATGTTTTGTTCAATCTGTAATTCTTTTGCCAGATTCTTGAGGGATTCGAGCATGGGTCCGCTCCCGATAAGGCAAAACTGGATATCGTTTCGATGCCGGTTGGAAATCAATTCGTGGGCGGCCTCGACGAGGTGGTGAACGCCGTCAAACTCCCCCATTACGCCCAGGTATCCCACCAGAAAAATCCTGCCCTGCCGGTAAACCGGATTCGGCGAAACCCTACGGAACCGGTTGAGATCCGGCCCGCTCCGCACCACGTGAACGCGGTTCGGGTCCTTTCCTCCGCGAGTGATCGCGATTTCGCGATAGGAAGTGTTGGTGCTGATAACGGTGTCGGCCAGTTTGAATGTACACCACTCGGCAATCAGAAGGAGTCGGTGAAAAATCCCGCGCCGCTCGAACTTCGACTCATACAACTCCGGACACAAGTCGTGGTGATCGAACAAAAATTTTTTCCGATGAAACACTTTGAACCACAACGCCACCAGGAAAATCAAGTCGGGAGGATTGCACGCATGAATGAGGTCAAAACCGTGTTTCCTCCGAATGCGGCCCGCCAATCGCCACTGGTACCAGAGTGCGACGGAATACTCTCTCAAGTATCCCGCGGCGGAACTGACTTCGGGAGGGAGCGGGTGACGGTAAATGTGAACACCGTCAATTTCTTCGTACGGTAAATTGTACTGGTTACTGGTGGGACAGATGACCGAGACGCGGTAGCCGCGTGCGCGCAGGGTCGTCGACTCCATCCACACGCGACGGTCGAAAGGAACCGGGAGGTTCTCGACGATTATGAGAACGCCACGTTCTTTTTTACCAGCCGGATCCTTCATACGCACTGTGTTGCGGAGGCTCTGAAAACAAGCCGGCCAGATCGATCATTGGAGTGGTGTTGTCCCGGGGGCGAATCATGCTCCGCAGCCTGGGTGAAGCATGTGTAAAAACCAGGGCTCCCGCCTCCCGTCCGAACAATTCCGGATCGGATACCAGGAGCTCCTTCAGCTGCGGCAATTGCGTTTCTACAAATTGCTTGTTGGTGCCCGTGAGCGTGGCCGCGTACACGTCTTCGTCGAAGATAATGAGATCCACTTTTTGCGCCAGGAGCCTCTGCACCAGTTCCACTGCGGGACTTTCCCGCAAGTCGTCCGTTCCCGGTTTGAATGCCAACCCAACGATTCCAATCGGAGACCGGTTTGTTGCCGTTACCATCTTCTCCGCGGCGTCGATATGACGCGTGTTGGAATCTTCGAGGGCCTGCAGCAGGGGGAGATGAACGTTCGCGGTCGCCGCTTGCGAAAGGAGCCCGCGCACATCCTTGGGCAGACACGATCCGCCGTAGGCAAATCCGGGCGACATGTAGGCTTTGGACACATTGAGCTTTGAGTCTTGCTTCAACACGTTCATGACCACCCTGCCGTCCACGCCGAGACCTTTCGAAAGGCGGCCGATTTCATTCGCGAAGGTGATCTTGGTGGCATGCCACGCGTTCGCCGAGGCTTTGATCAATTCCGCCTGTTCCGGCGCAAGCACCAGGAACGGGGCGTCAACGCCGGCATATAGATCGCGAACCGCCTGCTCCGCCGCAGCGTCGTCGGTTCCAATGATGGTGAATGCCGGAGAATCGTAATCGCGGATCGCGGATCCTTCCCGAAGAAACTCCGGGTTGCAGGCCACGTGCACCGGAGTGTCGCCCGCTTGGGCCTGCAGGATTTCGCGGCAGGCTTTCATGGTGCCGGCGGGTACCGTGCTTCGTATGATGACCGTGTGTTCCGCGCCTTTCGCCGCCACGGCACGGCCGATTTCTTCGCACACTCCGAATACGGCGGAGAGATCCAGTTCACCGTCCGACTTGCTCGGGGTTCCCACCGTAATGAGCGACACCTCGGAATTGTCGATCGCTTCGGCTGCCCGGGTCGTCGCGGTTATGGTCCCATTCTGAATGCCCGCAGCCAGGAGCTCGGAGAGGCCGAGTTCCATGATGGGAGCCTGCCCGGAAGAAACCATGCGAACTTTCTCCGGGTTCACGTCGACCCCGATGACATGCCGGCCATCGCGGGCGAGGCAAGCTGTGCTTACCGCGCCCACGTACCCAAGTCCAAAAATGCTAACCTTCATCATGCACCGTGATTGTCGTAGTCCAGAGTACCGGAAGGTCGCACAAAGCGCGTCCTCGAACCGTATTGCCTGGTTCCCGTACACCGAAAACGGGAGAATACCAGCCCGCATCCAGTGCTCCGAGCGCCACATCTATATCAAAAACGGACGAAAATGTTAAGTCCAGTGTCACCCCGGCCCTCCGCGCCTTCACCAGGCCGGGGTTTGCCACCGTGATCTCGCATTCCGGAGCAAAGTGAAAATACGCCGCTATTTCATGAGTTCCCGGCCCGTCGATCTCGTCCTTCAACTGGAGGGTTTGATCCTGAAGTTCAAAGGTGCGCCGATGGGTGATCTTGAGATCTGAGAAGCCGTCGTGGTGAGCGGTCAGGGCGCAGATGCGGCCCTCGTCCGACCAGGATTCGACTTCGGTATTCGCCTTTCGGGTCCATAAAAACGATCCGGCCGGCTCCGACTGATCCCTCTGATCCACGGTCACCGTGTTGTGAGCCCGTGTTCCGCGGAAGTAATTACGCCAGTGCGGCTTCGTGTGGTACGCGTAGGTTCCCGGATCCACCAGGAACGGGATCCCGGCGGCGGACAGCGCAAAGGAAAGGGCATCGGCATGCGCATGGGCCGCGATGGAGAGAAAACCGTGCGGGCCGGCGTCTGCTACCACAAAGACTTCCTTTTTTGTATGACGGTGCGCCGTCAGAACGTAGATTCCTGCGTCGGAAAACGCCGAGGTGCCGATTTCAGATTCGTCTGCATGGCTTTTTGTCTCGCCGTATCCCATCAGGACGGCGGTCATGGGAGGTGGAGACGGCACCTTCACGCAGGCGTCCGCAAGTTCGGTTCCAAGAGTCAAAAGCCACGTGTGTCGGGGTGCATATCGACTCTGCAATTGCAGCGCCATCCCTTCGTCCCCGTCTCCGTATCGTGGAAGATTTCCGCCGTAGTCGGTAACAAGTGGCAGCGCTTCAACCATTCTACGCACGTTTTCACGGTATGGATCTGAAAGTTCATTGCCTGAACGGCGGGCCTCGTCAAGGGCTATAAGAAAGAACTCCAGGGTAAACAGATGGTATGAAAAAGCCATTTCGCGATTCAGTCCGCTAGGAAATGTCTGGGCTACAATTTCCCTTTCCAGCACCCCCTGCGAAAGGCTTCTCCATCGATCGGATTCGCGAAAAAACGGCCACGCACAACTGGCGGCATACAACCCCGCCATTTCACCGATCAAATGGTTGTTTGCGGAAGATCCACGCGAATAGGTCCGGACAATGAAGATCTGATGATGGTATATCGAATCCCAGAGTATGCCTTTGACGCCGAACAATTCTTCGTGATGGACCGATCCGCGGAGGAGTCGCTCACACCAGATCCAGGCAATGAGCCTGATCCCCTGCTCCAGGGGATGTGTCCAGTTTACGCCGACCAGAAAGGGGTTCTCGGCAACCCACGATGTCAATTGGCGACGTGTTTCGTCTGCGTACTTTTCGTCTCTGGTAATTGCGTAGGCTGCGGCAAGTACCGTCAGGTGGTGATGCCTGCTTTTCTCCCAGGTGTTTTTTATGTTGCCCACGATTTCTTCATCTCGATGATTGAGATCAAAGCCGAATGCGCGCGGGGCCGCCACCCCGCTGACAGGATCACGATGCCAGTCGATCACCTCCTCAACGATGCCGTTCGCATCGAAGAAGAGCCATTGTCGCTCCAGGTACAGATCGGCTTCCCCCACGATCTCCAATGAAGCAGGTTGACTCCGCGCGCAATCCGGGACGATCGGGACCGCAGGCAGCCGGCCGGGATCCCGTCCGGATCGCGGGAGGCGGTTCTTATTCAGTCCCCGTTTCCAGCGCCGCTTTTGCAGCACGAAGAGAGCACGATGGAAGAGTTCTCGCGGACCCATCGCAGAGGCCCGCCGAATGTACCACGCCAGGTCCGGCATCAGCTTTCGGCGTTCCAGAACTCTGCGAGCTCGACCGGAGCGCCACGTCTCATTGACTCCGCGCAGGCAAGGGTGACCAGCGTCGTATCGAGAAGGCAGTCGACGGAAATGGGCATGGCCTTCCCGGACTTGACCGCATCTACGAACGATTTCATCTGGTTTGCCTGCCCCTTGTCGTTGCCTCCCTTGCGAATCCGCTCGCTTCCACGATTTGTGTATATCTGCACGGCGCTGAAATTGTGTAACTGCAGGGTTTGTCCCCCGCCCAGGACTTCGAGCATTTCCTTCGGAGTTTTCGATCCGCCCTGGGTAAGATACTGGAGAGTGGCCACCGACCCGTCGTCATATTGAATCGTGCAACTGACGTTTTCGAGATCGTCGGGTGTAGAGGATGCGGGACGGAGGCTGACCGCAGACGCCCGGATCGGCCTGGCGTCCGTCAGAAACGAGAATACATCCAGAAAATGACCCGCCTCCCCGATGAACCGGGTTCCCTGGGACGGATCCAGGTACCAGGAAGACGACTCCATCTGACCGGCATGAACACGGAACAGCATTGCCAGCGGGTACGTCCGCCCCGCCAACCTGCTCTTCATCTCGACGAGTAAAGGTGCGTATCGCCGATTGAATCCCACGAGGAGACGATCATTGTCGGATTCAGAAATTGCTGAACGCACTTTCTCTGCGCCCGCGAGATCGATTGCCAGGGGTTTTTCGACGAAGACAGCTTTCCCACTCCGAAGTGCCGAAGCACAGATTTCCGCGTGCGATGCATGCCGGGTGGCGATGAGAACCGCCGACAGATCCTGGCGCGACAGAAGTTCACCATAGGACGTTCCGGTTCGTTCGAACCCGAATTTTCGCGCCGCGTCTTCGGCGGAAAGGCTGGTGGCGGTGCTCACTTCCACCAGCCGGGCGTCATTGTCGGAAACCAGGTGAGGCAACAACATGCTTCGCGCGTAGTTGCCGGCGCCGATGACGCCGATTCGGACCTCGCCGTCGACGGGCGCGGAGGACGCGGTCGTCGAAGCTGCGGCAGAAGAGCGTTTTTCCACTTCGTCTGGCGGCGCATGCCTGAAGACAATTCCCAGCCCTCCCGCCTTGCCCTCGGAGAGCTCCTGGTAAACTCGCTCTGCGTCTTCGAAAGGTTCAATAGAGGAAATGATCGGATCCAGGTTGATTTCCCCTCTGGCAATCTGATCAAGAAATGCATCCATGTTCCGGCGTTCGGTCCACCGCACATATCCAATCGGATAGTCGATACCCCGCTCCTCGTAGTTGGGGTCGTAGCGGCCGGGCCCATAGGATCTCGAGAAACGAACATCGAGCTCTTTTTCGTAGAAATCCTTCCAGGGAAGATCAAGACGGGTTTTTCCAATATCGACAACGCGCGCCCGGTCGCGTGCCATGGCGACTGCAAGTTCAACCGGCTTGTTGCTGTCTCCCCCCGCACAAAGAAATATACAATCCGCGCCCGCTCCCCGGGTCAGCCGTTGCATTGCTTCGGTGACCTTTGCGTCATCGGGGGCCCCGGCCGTGTCCGCCCCCGATGCGCAGGCAATCCCGCAACGCTCGGGAACCAGGTCGACGCCGACGACATGCATCCCCGCCGCTCGCAGAAGTTGTACGAGAATCTGGCCGATCAAACCGAGACCGATCACACAGGCTGTTTCTCCGAGTTGCATCCCGGACTGCCGCAATCCCTGCAACGCAATCGCCCCAAGGGTTGCGAATGCTGCGTGCTCCATGCGCACGCCATCCGGGACGGCGACCACCAGATTGCGGGGTACGAAATTCACTTCGGCATGGTTTGCGTAGCCCACCCCCGCACAGGCGACCCGGTCCCCGGCGACGAATTCCGATGCGTCTTGACCCACTTCGGTGACTTCGCCGGAAAGCGAATATCCCAGCGGTGTCAGTGAATCGAGTTTGTTCATCACTTTGCCGTAGGCCGCGACCACACCCTGTTGTTGCACGGTTTGGAGAACCTTTTTCACCTGGTCGGGTCGGGCCTTCGCCTTCTCCAGGTACGACATCTTGCCTTCCCGAACTTTCATTCCTTCCGTGCCCGCCGAAATGACACTGAAGCCGGTTCGAACCAGGACGCCACCGGACCGCAGGGTTGGCGAGGGAACGGAGGAAAGACGGATAGACCCGGTTTTATAATTCTGACTGACTTGCTTCATAACCTCTGTAATTACGATTCGACCAGTTCCCGGAGCAGTTCCTCCTGGTTCAACTCCGAAACGATGAACCGATACTTTCCTCCGGCTGTTCTTTCAATACGATCCACATACTCAAACTCGATTTGTATAGACGATCCCAGCCGCAAGCGGGCCATACGAACTATTTCTTCTTCATCATTTGGACCGTAGTCCGGCGTTTTGACAATTCTGAATACAACGCGTTCAATTTCGGATTGTAAAATCTGTGCCTCCACCACGTTCACCGTATCCTTGAACAGGTGATCCAGGCGGCCGACCAGGCGGCCGTCCCGGGTGGCAATATAATCTTCCTTTCGCCCGTCGATGCGCTCCACGAGCTTGCCGGTCCTGCCGCACGGACACCCGGTCACCTTCGATAGCGTGACCTGATCTCCGATGTCATACCGGATCAGGGGAAACAGCCGGTTCGCAAAACCGCTTGCAACGATTCGTCCCGATTCGCCCGGTCCGCAGGGTCGGTCTTGGTCATCCAGGATTTCGAGATAGCTATGTTCATGCCGAATATGCAGAGATCCCCGGTCACATTGCGTCATGTGACCGCAGAATTCGGAATTCCCATACCAGTTGAAGACGGTCGTTCCAAATGCTTCCATCATCGCCTCGCGCTGAAAATCGTACAGTGTTTCCGAAGCCGTAAACACGGAGCGAAGGTTTATCTTTCGCCTGCCATGCTTGCGAACCGCGAGAGCGAGCAGGTAGAGGGAAGAAGGATACCCTCCGATCATGACCGGTTGGTAGGATTCAAGTTTCCGGACATACGCGGGCAGATTCTGCGCGGTAAGATGATAGGACGAGAGCAATAGCCATTGATTCGCGTAATCGTGCACCCAGAACGGCGGACGGGTCCGATCTTCAAACGCCACCGGATGCCCACTGCAGAATGCGATCCGCTCCCGGCCGGTAAAGTCTATTCCCCCCCAGCCATAGTGCAGCGCGCGAAATGCGTACTCTTTCTGAAAGCAGTCGCTGCTGATCGGAAAAACCAGTGCCCGGCCGGTCGTTCCACTGGTGTGTCCCCACTGGAAGTTTTCGACCTCGTACCCGTCACGGTAAAAATCCTTCATGTGCTCCCGGACTGTGGACTTCGTCAGGATCGGAAGAGTGGAATGGCCGCTCTCCGTCGCGGTGCGGTACTCGCTGCGTTCACGGTAATACCGCGTGTGTTCCGCGGCGTCCTTCTGAAACGCGGAAAGATTCCGCTGTTCCTCTGCACTCGCCTGATCGGGGTCGGCGTATTGTGAATTCTTCAGCGACGCGAAGGTTGTTTCAAATGTCTTTCCGAAACGCGCCCTACGCTGTCGATACCCATAGAAACTTGCCAACGAGTTCTTCACGAAGAACGGCGATTTTGCGTACAGGCGTTGTTTCCATTTGGAGTGATACGACATCTGATCAACCGTTCGCCGCCGGTTCAGCACGCCACTCGATTTCACCGGTCCAACCGAAATGAGGGCGGAACGCAAGAACTTCGGACGGGAGCCAGTCGTCTAGTGCTCGTTGCCACGGCCCGTGGTTGCTGACGGTTGAGATGTTCCCATATCCGCCCGTGAACAATGGAAGTTCGTGGTCGTTCAAGTTGCAGTGAATAATCGGAAGTCTAGCGGGGTCGAAGCCCATTACTTTCGCGGAGACCGCATCCACCGAAACCGGGTTGTCGCCGGCAATTAATACCCCGGCGTCTACGGGGTCGCCGGTCACCGGACCGTTCCCGTCCATGGCCACGATCCCGTCCACGATCGAGAAAAATCGCTTTCCGGAGTCTGCGGAGCGGAGCGTTCCGTCCGGATTGGCGTAAAACAGGATTCGATTCAGATCGACCGACATTCTCCATACCGTGTCGTTCCCGTGCCAATTCCCGGAACGGACAACTTTGTCCGTACCGCCGAATACCCGGTATCCGAGTTGCTTGAGTTTTCGCGCGGCGAACAGCGCGGGCCGGCTGCCTTTTACGAGGCGTTTCTTCATCCAAAGGACAACGCTGTTTTCCAACTTGCCCCGGGCCCCATTTCCGGGGAATTGATCCCCACCTTCCGCCGGACTGCCGATACAATAATGGGGAAGCCAGTTTTTGTTTGCGTTGATGCCCACGAGCCCTTTCAGGTTCACCGTCAGTCCGCATTTCTTGTGGGTTTTCAACTTCGGAATGCCGATGAAGACATCCGCCTCGATCGGGGTCCTCGAAATCGCGTACTCGTGCTTGCCGTCGCTATGGTGATCATTGGTTTCGGCCGTGTCGTAGAACGCTCCGTAGTATGTCTTGTTCTTCTTGTCGAAATCGGAGAAATGGCTGAGATGGCCGAGGTCTACGGAGACTCCTCCGCGCGGATCGCCTTCCAGTTTTACCGTTTCGACATAAATGCCGTCTTTCTCGATCCAGTGCTCGTCCCGCAGATCCAGCACCTCGATGGGAAACTGCAGGTGGTCACGGTAGTGTGCCTGCAGTTCGGGAAGTCCCATTCGGGCGATGATTTTTTCGAAGATGGAATCGGTTTGCGGCGCGTCGCCGATCGTAATGCTGCCCTTCCCGCGGAGCGCGATGTGTACGTAGTCCACCACCGGGCGAATTACCGACCCGTGCGTAATCACGTCGACCCAGGCGTCCGAGTCCGTGTGTTTGTGCGCGATCATGTTGGGCTTGATGAATACATGGTCGCCGGGCCGGACGACCGAACCCAATGGATTCCACTCCGCAGTGCCCACCCCATCCGCGTCCAGCCCCAACCGGAGAAACAACTCGCGAACCGCCTCGTATACCTCGTTGCGGGGACCCACGAGGTCCGGTGTGGAATATTCCGGGTAGGCTTCGTGCGGGTGGTAGGGCCGCATCTCGGGATAGGAGGCAGCCTCCAGCCGTTGGATGGCCACCGGGTAGGTCGTCTTGGTCAAATTACTTTCGTCGCGTTGCATTCAGGTCCGATTTTCACTAGGGTAACTGATTGATTGAACCTCTGCAAGAGAGGCGCAAGGGCCGTGCCAACTGAAATACACTCGGGAATCGCCGGAATCGAAAATTGAAATCCCCCTGCATATTCTTTGACCGGGACGGGATTGTGAACAGACCCCCGGATCCCGAGCGGTACGTCACCTCCGCAGATCGTTTTTTTCTGCTTCCGGCATTCGCGGATTCCCTGCGGGTCGTCAGCGATCTGGGATATCCGGCGGTCATCGTAACCAACCAGCGGGGCATCGCGCTCGGGTCCATGACCGCCGAGGCGGTGGAGGAGATCCATACGGAGCTCAGATCGTCGCTTGCCGGAGAAGGCCTCACCCTGCTGGATATTTTTGTGTGCCCTCACGACGATAAATCACATCCCTGGAGAAAGCCGAATCCGGGGATGTTGTTGGAAGCTGCGACCCGACACCAGTTGGACCTCGCGCGGTCCTGGATGATCGGCGATTCCCCGAGCGATGTCCTGGCGGGCCGGGACGCGGGGTGCAAAACCATTCTCGTTTCCCGTTCCCGCACCGACGTGCCGGCAGATGCTTTCGTCGACAGCATGGATCAGCTTCCCGGGTTCTTGAAAGACAACGTACCTCCTGTTCTGACTGGCGAAAGGGGTGGGCCAGGGCATGGGTAGTGTTTTTCAGCGACTGAGAATCTCGCGCGCGGACGTGCCGCACCTCGTATGGGGCGCCCTGATTGTCGGGCTTCTTTACCTTCTCTACTACCGATTCGGGCAGATCTATTTTACCGATGACGAGACTCGATCGTCCCTGGAGTGGATGATTACCCGCTGGAAAACCGGACGTCGAACATATGGAAACGTCTACCAGATTTTCTCCGTGCTCGTGCCTGCCGTGTCGCTGTGGATCGTGTGGAGGCGCCGCGATGCGCTGCGGATGGCCTCGAAGAAACTATGCCTGTTTGGCTGGTTCTGTATTGCATCGAGCCTCTTTGCGCATTGGGTTGGCGTTATCACCGAACACCCGCGGCTTTCGTTGCTGTCGTTCATTTTCATTCTTTGGTCCATTCCGTTGTTTCTCTACGGGTGGGGCGTCGCGCGTCAGCTCATCTTTCCCTGTTCGTACCTGATTTTTTGTGTACCCCTGAACTTTCTCGATGGACTGGTGTTCAAGGTGCGAATGCTGGTGTCGAAAACTGCAGCGATTATTATGAACGGCCTGGGGATGGAATGTGTCACGAAGGGAACGGTGATTCTGTCCGCCGAGCAGGGCGGATACAGGCTTGAGTTGCAGGGCACTGCCGCCGGGCTTGGAGTTGTGTTGCTTTGCCTCGCCGCCGCGGCCCTGATCGGAAACGTCACCCAGCGAGGTTTTTTCAGGCAATGGTGCGTATTTTTCTGTGCGATACCGTCCTATTACCTGGCCAGCGTGCTGCTCATGGTCACCCTGGGCCTGGTGGCCGGATCACTTGGACAAGGGGTGGTCGACTGGCTGTTTGACCACGTCCTCACCCTGTTGTTGACGGTGGTGTCTATTGCGGTAATCCTGCTTTTCGCATGGCTGATTTCCCGTTGCGATCCGCGGAAGCTGCTGCGGCTCCTGCGGCCTTCTTGACCCGCCCCGCAACCTGACGTACGTTTCCTAACTCGTTGACTCCATGCGTTCATCCAAGTCATTGCCATACATCGTCGTTCTGATCACCTTGATCGGAGGTGCCGCGGCCCTTATTTGGGCGGTCGACATCCAATATGACGCAAGCTCTCCCGTGAACCTGGACCTTCCTGATCGGGTGGGCGACTGGCACGGGGACGAAATCCTTTACTGCACCAACAAGGAAGCCCGAAAAACGTTTCTGGTAAGCACCCTGGATGGTGAGCGCGACTGCCCGGATTGTGGCCGGCCGCTCGAAACCGCCTCCTACGATGAGCTCATACAGTTGCCCGGGGATACGGTCATGCGAAAGAAGCAGTACCAGAGCCCGGAAGGCCTCGTCCTTACTGCATCCATCGTGCTAAGCGGAAAACAGCGGTCGAGCATTCACCGGCCGCAGGTGTGTCTGACCGGGGGCGGGAGCGAGATCGTCCACGATCAAATCATGAACCTGCAAGTGGGCGAAAAAGACAAATTGAAGGTGATGCTGCTGGATCTGACACAACCGGTTAAGATGCCTTCGGGTGCGATGGGCCAGTATTCCGCCTACTACGCCTATTGGTTTGCAGGGCAACGACACGAAACCCCGCACCACACCGAACGAATGATCTGGATGGCAGCCGACAAAGTCCTTTTTGGCTCGGCCAGCCGGTGGGCCTACGTCTCGGTTTCGGGCCACCGAAACCCGAATCGGGACGATCACAAGGACACCGTTCGCGAATTCTTGAAGGAATTCTACCCCTTGATTCAGAATTCGAACTCTTCCGGCCCGTCGTAGGGCAGTTCGACAGGCCCGATTCCTGCTAAATCGTCTGGAACCTTCGAACCATGTTCGGGGATCGTTGTCTCAATGACTGGATTCCGGGTGGAATGCGTCTCGATTGACGGGTTGCTGCCGCCATCCCGGGGCCCCTGGTCCGGCACATAACCACCTCGCCGGAAAGGGGTTGGAGTCTATCCGCAGAATTGACTCAGAGGGCGATTTCTGGTAAGATGGCAGGTTCAAAGTAAGATCTAAAATGGAGCGTACACAAGATCTATTCTGGAATGAGCGATGGCGCCTTGCGGCGCTGAATCGTTCGGATCTGGCGAAAATTGGCCTCGCATCCTGCATGGTCGGGTTGCTTTATGTGCTGTTTCACCTGCAGGGAAACACTGCGGATCCGGCGGCGTTCGGCCGCTCGGTGATTTCCTGGATGGTGTTTCGCTGGGGGGATTCCAGTATCAGCTTCGGCTCCGCGGATTACAGCCATGGCTGGCTGATTCCACTGGTAAGCGCCTACGTCATCTGGACCCGCCGCGACGACCTCTTCAAGGCCGAAAAGGGAATCAGCAAGCTGGGCCTTGCCTGTCTTGTGCTCGCGTTGCTGCTTCACTGGCTCGGCGCGAAATCGCAGCATCCCCGGCTTTCCCTCTTTTCCCTGATCGGCGTCATCTGGAGCATTCCTTTTTATATCTACGGCTGGCAGGTCGCCAAGATCCTCATCTTTCCCGCCGTGTTTCTTGTTTTTTGCGTCCCGTTGAATTTTCTCGATGATTTGACATTCCCATTGCGGATCCTGATGACCATGTGTTCAACATCTGTGCTGAACGGTCTCGGCATCGCGGCCGAGCGTTCCGGATCCCGGATCTTTTCCTCCGCGGGAGGAGGGTACGATTCCGCGCCCGGAGATGGATTCAACTTCGATGTTGCGGATCCGTGTAGCGGCCTGAGATCGCTGATGGCCATGACCGCCCTCACCGCGGTCTACGCTTATCTGGTCATGCCTACCCTGTCGAAGAAGTGGATTCTCTTTCTGTGCTGTATTCCCCTGGCAATCGCCGGAAACATCGCGCGGATTACTACGGTGGCGCTCGTTGCCGAGACCTTGGGACAGGATGTCGCCACCGGTCTGTATCACGATTACTCGGGGTACGTCGTATTCGCAGTAGCAATCGGACTCATGGTGGCCGTCGGCGGCCTCCTGAGCACAAACTTCAAGGAGGTTTGGGCAAAATGGAAAAGCGCATTTTCAAGCCCTACATCGTCGTCCTTATCCTGATGGTGGGCACGTCGCTCGCACTCGCATACTCGGTGGACGTCTCCCTCACCAACGAGGCGGGCATCCAACTCAAATTGCCCCCGAAACTCGGGGAGTGGCAGGGAGCCCAGGTCAGATTCTGTCATGAGAAAGGCCATGGGGACGTTCTCATCGACATCGAGGACATTGAGAATTTCAACGCGTGCCCTGAGTGCGAAGGAGATCTGAACGACATGTCGAAGTCTGAATATGACCTCCTGCCGAAAGACACCGGGATGTTGAAAATGAGATACACTCACGCGACCGGTAGAAACGTTCATGCCTCCATTGTCATGAGCGGCAAAGAGCGCGGTAGCATTCACCGGCCCGAGCAGTGTCTGACCGGCCAGGGGAGCAACCTTGTGGGCTCGCATGTTATCGAAGTCCCCATTGAGGGCAGGAAACCTTTGCAGGTAATGGTCCTGGAACTGGAATTCCAGGGAAGAAACAAACAGGGACAGCCCGTCAAGGGGGGGTCCTACTACGCGTACTGGTTCGTTGGAAAGGACCGGGAGACGCCGTACCATCACATGCGGATGTTCTGGATGGCCGCGGACCGCGTCATGCGCAATGTCTCGCACCGATGGGCATATATTTCAGTAAACGGCCAACGCGACTTGAAAACCAACGACCACGAGGACGAAATCAGGCAGATCGTGGCGGAACTATACCCTTCGATGGCGGTTGAAGAATCCTAATATGAGTGAAAAAAACAAGACACAAACGACATCCGTGGTCACCGGTGGCGCGGGGTTTCTGGGTTCACACCTGTCGGACCGGCTTCTTGCCGAAGGACACCGGGTCATCGCAATCGACAACCTGATTACCGGCAATGTTGCAAATATTGAACATCTTGCCGGCAACGAACAGTTTCACTTCATCAAGCAGGATATATCCGAGTATCTGTATCTCCCGGGTCCGGTGGATTACATTTTTCACTTCGCCTCCCCGGCGAGCCCTTTCGACTACCTGGAATTCCCGATTCAAACGTTGAAGGTCGGTGCACTAGGTACCCATAAATGCCTGGGTCTGGCGCGAGCCAAAGAGGCGACCCTTGTCCTGGCCAGCACATCAGAAGTCTATGGCGACCCGCTCGTACACCCTCAGCCCGAAACGTATTGGGGAAACGTAAACCCGATCGGACCCCGGGGCGTCTACGATGAAGCGAAGCGATTCGCGGAATCCATGGTCATGGCCTACCAGAGATATCATGGGCTCCAGACGCGAATTGTGCGCATCTTCAATACCTACGGACCCAGAATGCGGCCGCGAGACGGTCGCGTCGTTCCTACGTTCGTCATGCAGGCACTGAAGAACGAACCGATTACCGTTTTCGGGGACGGCAGCCAAACGCGTAGCTTCTGTTTCGTGTCCGATTTGATCGACGGAATTTTCCGGTTGGCGATGAGTTCCGAGCCCCTCCCCGTGAATATTGGAAATCCCTCGGAAATGACCGTCCTCCAGTTCGCGGAGAGGATCAACCGGCTCTGTGATTCAAACTGCGAAATCATTTTCGAAGATCTCCCGGTCGATGATCCCAAGGTTCGACAACCCGATATCACGCGGGCGAGTGAGATTCTGGGCTGGTCGCCCCAAATGGACCTTGATCAAGGGCTTGAATTAACGATAGATTACTTTAAATCCTTGCTCCGCAAAGGGGCTATATAGGACTTTGGGGTGCTGGGGATCTTGGAAGTGCCGGTAGCATGAGATTATATTATCGAAACAAGCGGGGTGAGCAGAAGAGCATTGAGCTCACGGAAAAAGCTCTCACCATCGGCCGCAGCGCCGATGCGGATGTTCTGATCCTGGATGAGAAAGCTTCGCGGGTCCACTGCGGGATTCGATTCTGGGACGGTGATTTCTATATCAAGGATCTGAAATCGAAGAACGGCACTTTCGTCAACGACAAGTCGATCGACATTCACCTGCTACGACAGGGCGACAAGATTCGAGTGGGTTCTTCCATTTTCGTCTACGAGGGGGATGAAGAAAGCACCGGCGCCAATACCGCGGTCTTGAAGATGCAGGACGAATTCGACCACGGCAAAGGCTACAGCACAATTCTCCGTGAAATCGTCGACGAAACATCTCCCGGAACCGGCGACGCGACCGACGAAGACAAGGTCGTGGAAACCCCGGTGGAAACCAGCGAACACGAGCCCGGCTCCAAAGATCCCACCGTTGATGATCAGCCGCAGCCTAACGAGGCCGCGAAGCGAAAACCGGCATTGCGGAAACGGAAGCTGGCGGGCTCGAAGAAGACCGCGATCCGCATCAAGCGCTCTCCGTCCCAGGATAGCTGACCCGAGGCAGCAGCAAAGTAGGCATCCACCTCCGGGGGATGCAGCGGCTGAATTGAGTGTGTAGAGCGGAAAGGTTGAGCACCGCCCCATGCTTCCACTCATTACGCTCTTCCCAGGCTCACGTCCCCCGGAGGTGGACGGCTACTTTGCTCCGCACAAAGTAGGGGGATGCATCGGCTATTCTTCCGGAGGTTGTACCGGACTCTCTTCGGTACCCTTGCGATAATCGTGGCGGATACGAGGCGGTCGTCCTTCGCCAGGGATATGAGCCGCACCCCCTGCGTATTTCTGCTGATGATCCTGAGATCCGCCACCGGCAT
>Ga0315336_1000833_pt1 | contig 71795 bp, 66 predicted proteins | sample ASW5metaG_FD_204512 | JGI IMG/M metagenome (GOLD analysis project Ga0315336, IMG submission 204512) | Ammonia-oxidizing marine archaeal communities from Monterey Bay, California, United States - ASW #5 | ecosystem: Environmental > Aquatic > Marine > Intertidal zone | place: USA: California... | reverse complement strand
TGCTCCAGCTCATCTGCCATTCGGCTCGCAAATTCTTCTTCACTTTCACCATCTTTACCGTAGCGATAATAATGCGGGCAACTGGTGTGCAGGATCCCCTTGATAGGAAGATCAAAATCATTATGCAGGGGCGGGAGGCCAGTCATACTCGCAGCGGCAACCGTCACGCCATGATAGCCTTTCATCCGGGCAATGATTTTCTTTTTCTTCGGGCGGCCAAGGGCATTGTTGTAATACCAGACGAGCTTGACCACTGTGTCATTGGCCTCTGAGCCGGAGTTTACGAAAAATACTTTTGAAAATTCCACGGGCGCAATATCGAGAAGTTTCTCCGCCAGGCGGATGCTGGGCTCCGTCGATTTACTGGCGAAGGAGTGGTAATAGGGGAGTTTTTGCATCTGTTCGATGGCAGCATTGATCAGTTCTTGCTCTCCAAAACCGAATGACGTGCACCAAAGGCCGGCAAGGCCTTCGATATACTCTTTGCCGCTATCGTCATACACATGGATGCCCTTGCCCTTCTCAATGATCAACGGGCCTTCTTTCTCGTGCTGGGAAAGATTGGTATAGGAATGGATCAGGCTTTTCGCATCGCGCGCGGCGAGAGAGTTCCCTTCAAAGAAGCTCGGGCTGGACATCGCGTTTTCCTCGACTAATGGTTGGTTGATCTGCAACCATATTTGTAGAACCAACAATTACCTTCTGTCAAAGCCCGTTTTCAAATCTTGATTGTAAGACGGCGACCTTCATGGCTAAATGCAGGCAATTGAAGGAGATTTCAGCTATCGAAAATTTTGTTTTTGCGGGTGCAGACGGTCTTGATATCCACACCAATTTCTGGCTTCCGGTGACGCCGCCGAAAGCCGTCATTCAGATCGCTCATGGTATGGCCGAACATAGCGGACGTTATGACAGATTTGCCCAGCTTCTGACGTCGGCGGGTTTTGCAGTTTATGCCAATGATCATCGTGGTCACGGTCAGACAATACCAACCGGAGAACCTTCCGGCCATATGGCGGATGTAGAGGGTTGGAACAAAGCGGTCACCGATCTTTACCTTCTCAATCGAGAAATTACGTCCCGGCATCCGGGCCTTCCCATCCTGCTGCTCGGCCATTCCATGGGATCTTTCCTGGTACAGCAATATTTGGCTGAATATGGTGATAGCATTGCGGCTGCGGCCCTTTCTGCGACCAATGGCCCTCCGGGCGCACTGGGTAAAATAGGGCAGGCAGTTACCCGACTGGAAAAACTGAGAATTGGAGCCGACGGTCATAGCCCGGTCATGGCCGGGATGACCTTCAAAGCTTTCAACAAGGCGTTCAAGCCAAACAGGACGGAATTTGACTGGTTGTCCCGAGACAAAACAGAAGTAGATAAATATGTTGATGATCCGCTTTGCGGATTTGAATGTTCCGTTGGGACCTGGATCGGGATGCTGGATGCGTTGACAAAAATCGCTGGCGATAGCGCTTTGTCAAAGATACCTAAATCCCTACCCATTTATCTGTTCAGCGGGACCCAGGATCCGGTAGGAGAGAATACCAAGGGCGTTAAACGGTTGTTGGCGGCCTATGAAAAACACGGTTTTACAAATGTCCGCCATAAATTCTATGACGGCGCCCGGCATGAGATCTTAAACGAAACCAACCGCGACGAGGTCATGGCCGATTTTATTGACTGGGCCCATTCCGTCGTGGATTAATCAGCCAACTTTTCCAATCGTTCCGTTTCACGCTGCTTGATCATCCGCGATGTCAGACGCGAGCCATCATCGCTCCAGCCCGGCGGGCCAAAACAATGCAGAAAAGCGGCTTTCAGGCTCTTCGCCTGCCGAATGTCAGAAGCAATTCCGGCCCATTCGTGAAAGGCAATAACCAGTGGATTGAAACTGGCGATTTGTTTAACAATTCCATAGCGGCAAGGTTCATTCGCATCCTCGGGGATAAAGCTGCCAAAGAGCCGATCCCAGATGATAAAAACGCCAGCATAGTTCGAATCCAGATACCGCGGATTAATGGCATGATGCACCCTGTGGTGAGACGGCGTGTTCATGACGGCTTCTACCGGTTTCCACATTTTATGAATTGCTTCGGTGTGGATCCAGAACTGATAAACAAGACTGATGCCTTTTTGAAAGATGATAAGGGCCAACGGGAATCCGAGTAGCGATAACAAAAGCCACGGAATCCAGGTTCCGGCGAAACTTCCGGTCCAGGTCTGCCGAAGCGCCGTTGATAAATTGTAATATTGCGACGAGTGGTGATTAATATGAGCTGCCCACCAAAAACGATGCTCATGGCTAAGACGGTGAAACCAGTAGTAACAGAAGTCCTCGGCGAAAAATACCAGCACAAAGGCCCACCACTGATAGCCGATATCGAAAATTCGATATTCGTAGACCCACAATGCAACGGCCGAGACAACACCGAGATTTATTAACCCAATGGCAAAGTTTCCAAGGCCCATGATCAGGGAGGCGGCGCTGTCGCGCATTTCATAATTGGATTTTTTCGGCGCGAACCGTCCGGTCAAAGCCTCCGCCAGGATTAACAGGATAAAGGCGGGAATGGCAAATGTGACAGGATCAGGTAAACTCATCAAACCGTTCCTTCAGAAATTACATTGCCGGAATGAAGGTCAGGGATGGCCGGCAGATCTACGGCTGCAGGAGGATGGGCGAGCCCTTGCCTCGGAAACATGATTTTATGTTGACCATCGGTGCCTGATTTATTCGTAATGTCAGCTTGGTCGAAATTCTGAAGAACCAATTTGTCGCCAAAAGACCGGATCAACCCGATATCATCCGTCTCCTGCCAAAGAACGACTGCGGCTTTTTCATTTTCGCTTACTTGTATACTGGTGATATTCAGATGGGGTTCGTGCGATTTCAAAAATTCGCGGGCGGACTTCTCCGTAACCAATGCCTGGCGGTGGCCGGAAACGGCCCGGATAAACAGCACGACCAGCAGCACGGCGACGGCGGCAATCGGCAGTAAAATAAAGGGATCGATGACGATAGGTAATCTCCTCTGATTCGCAATTTCGTACCCCAAATCTACGCATGCTTTCTGAATTATACAAAAATTTCCTTGATTTGCTTGTCTGGTGAACCAATTCCCCTACGCAAAGGCCCGTCGGATTATTGGAGCACATGCGAATCTCGAAGGGACTTTACGGGCGGGCAGGTGGGATTTATGCTGCGCGATCAATTAAGGAAACAAGTAATAACAGGGACAAAAAAATGCTGGGTTTAATTCAGGATCGGCCGCTGCTGATCTCCTCGCTTATCGAATATTCAGGTTTGAACCATGGTGACGTGGAAATTGTTTCGCGTTCCGTCGAAGGACCAATCCATCGCACCAACTACCGCAACGTAAATGCACGGGCTAAAAAACTGGCGCAGGCGTTGGGCAGGCTTGGCGTTGAAACGGGGGATCGCATCGGCACAATCGCCTGGAACGGCTATCGCCACATCGAGATATATTACGGTGTGTCCGGTATGGGGGCCGTTTGCCATACGATTAATCCGCGCCTGTTTCCAGAACAGATTGCCTACATCGTCAATCATGCAGAAGACAAATATATTTTCGTCGATTTGACCTTCATACCGTTGATCGAAGCGCTGGCGGAGCATCTAAGTAATGTTAAAGGCTTTATCGTCATGACGGACGAAGCCCACATGCCCGACAGCAAGCTCGATAATCTGCTCTGCTATGAAACCCTGATCGATGCATCGGATGATAGTTACGCCTGGCCGGATTTCGATGAAAAAACAGCCTCCTCCCTGTGCTATACATCTGGAACTACAGGAAATCCAAAAGGTGTTCTTTATACGAACCGGTCAACGGTTCTTCATAGCTTCTGTGTCTGTGCGCAAGACGGACTTGGCATCAGTAATCAGGACTCTATTCTGGCAGTTGTTCCCATGTTCCATGCCAATGCCTGGGGATTGGTTTATGCGGCGGCCATGAGCGGGGCGAAAATGGTCATGCCGGGTGCGGCCATGGATGGAGCGTCTCTGTACGAGTTGATGGAAGCAGAAAATGTTACGATTTCAGCCGGTGTGCCGACAATCTGGATGATGCTGCTGGCCCATGTGAAAGAAAATAATCTCAAATTCTCCAGCATGAAACGCACGGTCATTGGCGGATCTGCCGCGGCACGGACGATGATCTCTACTTTCGTTGAGGATTATGGTGTCAATGTCGTTCACGCCTGGGGCATGACAGAAACCAGCCCCATTGGGACGACAGGAAACCTGTTGAAGAAACATGAGGATTTGCCGGAATCGGAAAGAATTGATATCCGGACAAAACAGGGACGTACAGTCTATGGTGTTGAGCTGAAAATTACCGATGATGACAATAAGGAGCTGCCGCGCGATGGTGTTGCGTTTGGCGATTTAAAGGTCCGTGGACCCTGGATTACCAGTGGCTACTTCAAAGGCGAGGGCGGGGATATTCTTGATGACGAAGGCTGGTTCAGCACCGGTGACGTCGGCACGTTGGACCCGGATGGCTTTATGCAAATCACGGATCGGTCAAAAGACGTAATTAAGTCCGGCGGCGAATGGATTTCGTCCATTGATGTGGAAAATGAAGCCATTGGATGCGCCGGAATTGTCGAAGCTGCCGTGATTGCCATCCCGCATCCGAAATGGGATGAACGGCCATTGGTTATTGCTGTTAAAGAGCAAGGTCACGCGGTTACGCGGGAAGATGTGATTGCCCATTTGGAAAGCACGCTTGCCAAATGGCAATTGCCCGATGACGTGGTGTTTGTTGATGAATTGCCGCATACGGCGACCGGCAAGTTGTTGAAAACCAAACTCCGCGAAGATTTCAAGGGTTACGTATTGCCATCCGCCTAAAATTACCCGCATAGACAACGGAAAAGCCGGGCTTTCGTCCGGCTTTTTTTGTTGGAGCGATGCTGCCGGAAAATAAAATTTGTAATCTGGAATGATCGGTCTTGTATTTCCCATCAAACACCGTATGTCAGACGGGAACACAAAAAAACCAAGGATAGAAAATGTCGACACTCAATAAGCAATACCGTCTCGCAGCACGCCCGGTCGGGCTTCCCAAAGATAGTGACTGGGAATTCACAAGTACCGAAATTCCAACGCCTGGTGAGGGTGAGGTGCTGGTCAAAGTGCATTATGCCTCTCTCGATCCAGCCATGCGCGGCTGGATGAATGATGGAAAATCCTATATTGCCCCTGTCGGCATTGGTGAGGTGATGCGGGCGGGTACCGTCGGTGAGATCGTTGCCTCCAACAATGCGGGTTTCGCTGTTGGTGACTTTGTCAGCGGCATGCTGGGCATTCAGCAATATGGCCTTTCCAACGGCAGCGACTTGACGAAAGTCGATCCAAACCTTTCACCGCTGGAGAATTATCTGGGCGGTATCGGCATGCCAGGTCTGACTGCGTATTTCGGATTGCTGGATGTCGGCGCCATGCAGGATGGCGAAACCGTTCTGGTTTCCGGTGCAGCCGGAGCCGTCGGCTCCATCGTTGGCCAGATCGCCAAAATCAAGGGCGGCAAAGCCATCGGCATCGCTGGTGGTGCGGATAAATGTAAATATGTCGTGGATGAACTGGGTTTTGATGCCTGCGTCGATTATAAATCCGACTCCTTTATTGATGACTTGAATGCGGCCCTGGGCGGTAAGGGTGTCGATGTGTATTTTGACAATGTGGGCGGTGAAATCCTTGATATCGCTCTGGCTCGGATCAATCGCCATGCCCGTGTGGTCATTTGCGGTGCCATTTCCCAGTATAACAACACAACGCCCCTGCGCGGCCCACAAAACTATCTGAACCTGCTGGTCCAGCATGCTCGCATGGAAGGTTTTGTCGTTTTTGATTACCTCAAGCAATATGGCGAAGGCGTTAAAGCGCTGGCGACCTGGCATGCCGAAGGCAAGCTCAAATTCAAAAGCCATGTGGAAACAGGTATCGCAAACTTCCCCGCCACGCTTCTGAAGCTGTTCAGCGGTGAAAATTTTGGAAAACTGGTCCTGACCATCAAGGAAGACTAATTATCTAGTCTAATTATTCCGTGAAATGGCGGAGTGGATTTACGCTGCCGCCATTTCACTATATTGTTGCGCCACGGTGATTAGTAAAGGCGCATATGTCCATAGATACTCTGGATTTTTTAATTATTCTGATGTCCTCCCTGTTTCTGGTGGGATGTTTGCTGACACCGATTGCCGCCCGTATGGGCGCACCTTTCTTGTTGCTGTTCTTGTGTATTGGCATGCTGATGGGAGAGGATGGTGTGGGCAGGGTCAGCTTCAATGATTTTCCGCTTGCCTACGAAATTGGTGCTATTGCGCTTGCCCTGATCCTGTTCTCCGGCGGCTTGGATACGAACAGTAAGACTCTAAAAAAAGCCGCTGCTCCGGCTTTTGTATTGGCCGTCGTCGGGGTGATCCTGACGTCCGGCATCGTCGGATTGATGATCCACTTTATCTTTGACGTTGATCTGGATGAGAGTTTGCTGCTGGGGGCTGTTGTCGGTTCCACAGATGCCGCGGCCACCTTCCTGATCTTGCGGCAGCGGAAGGTCAAGTTGAAGAACGGGCTTGGCGAAACCCTCATGGTCGAAGCCGGGATTAATGATCCTGTTGCCATTTTCCTGACAATAATGATGGTCGCTATTGTCGATGCGGAATTGCCGTTGACGGCGTCGACATTGGTGGCGTTTTTGCCGGAACTGGCCTCGCAATTGGGGCTGGGCATCGTTGGTGGTGTGGTCGGAGGATTTGTAGGCGCAATACTGATAAATCGGGTCAAAATGCCCGTTAGCCTCTATGCACCTTTCGCGACGGCGACGGCACTCCTGATTTTCAATCTAACAAGTATTTTTGACGGGAGTGGTTTTCTAGCAGTTTACATATGCGGGGCCATTCTTCGGTATCACATGAAAAACCAGACAGTACGTGTTTGTCAGTTTCATGACGGTCTGTCCTGGATCAGCCAGATCGTCTTGTTCCTGATGCTGGGGCTGTTGGTGACACCGAGCAACCTGATGAGCAGTATCCCCATGGGACTTGCGGTGGCCGCGATCCTAATGTTCATTGCAAGGCCTGTGGCCACTTATGCCTGTCTCACCCCGTTTCGGCGGAGTTTCCGGGAGCAAACCTTTTTGGGTTGGGTGGGGTTGCGCGGGGCGGTGCCGATTTTTCTGGCCATCATTCCTGTCATAAGTCCCGGTCCGGTGGACGAGAGCTTTTTCAATATCGTTTTCGTGGTTGTCATCGCATCGCTGTTTTTGCAAGGCTGGTCGGTCTCGTTGGTGGCACGGCTGTTGGGGCTGATAGAAAAACCGACCGCCGAGGACGCGGCAAAGGATTGATTTTTGCGGTTAAAGGCCGTATTTACAGCTCGAGCATTGCGCCAGTCTTTAAGCGCATATGAATTTTCTGTATATTTATCTTCTGCCGCGACGATAATCGGTGAAGATCAGGACACATCATGGGTATGTTGGAAGACCGTGTGGCCAATCGGCGCACTTTTGCGATTATCGCACATCCGGATGCGGGGAAAACCACGCTGACAGAAAAACTGTTGCTGTTTGGCGGTGCTATCCAGCTGGCCGGTGCGGTGAAAACCCGCGGTGAACAACGACGGGCCCGTTCCGACTGGATGAAAGTGGAGCGCGAACGGGGTATCTCCGTCGCCTCCTCCGTGATGACCTTTGATTATCGGGAAAAGACCTTCAACCTGCTGGATACGCCAGGCCATGAAGATTTCAGTGAAGATACCTATCGGACGCTGACCGCAGTCGACAGCGCTGTCATGGTGCTGGACGGAGCCAAGGGTATTGAAAGCCAGACCCGTAAATTGTTCGAAGTCTGCCGCCTGCGCGACATGCCGATCACGACTTTCATCAATAAGTTCGATCGCGAGGCACAGGATCCGTTCGATCTGCTTGACGATATCGAGCAAACATTGGCACTGGATGTTGTTCCCGCCAGTTGGCCCATCGGCATGGGCCGAAGCTTCCTCGGTTGCTATGATCTGTTCAATGATCGATTGGTTCTGGTGTCCAAGGGCAAGAACAATCATATGGACGAAGGCATAACCTGTAACGGTCTGGATGATCCGCAGCTGGACGAATTGCTGCCAGCCGATGCGGTGGCGAAACTGCGCGAAGATATTGAGATGGTGCGCGGGCTATGTCCTGATTTTGAGGTGGAGGCCTTTCTGGAAGGGACCATGACACCGGTTTATTTTGGCAGTGCCATCAATAATTTCGGCGTTGAAACCTTGTTGAACGGCCTGACGGAAATGGCGCCAAGCCCCCGATTTGCGCCGTCGGCTGACCGGAACGTCTCACCTTTTGAAACCAAGGTGAGCGGCTTTATTTTCAAGATTCAGGCCAATATGGATCCGAAGCATCGCGACCGGATTGCGTTTATGCGCCTGGTATCGGGTCATTTCAAGCGCGGCGCCAAGCTCAAGCATATTCGCAGCGAGAAAACCATGAATATCCATAATCCAGTGTTGTTCCTTGCGCAGGACCGGGAATTGGCCGAAGAGGCCTGGCCGGGTGATATCATCGGTATCCCTAACCATGGGAACCTGCGCATTGGCGATGCGCTCACCGAAGGCGAGGCCATTCGCTTTACAGGGATCCCGAGCTTCGCTCCGGAATTGCTGCAAAAGGTTCGCCCCGTCGATCCCATGCGGGCCAAGCATTTGGGCCGGGCACTGGTCCAACTGGCTGAAGAGGGCGCCGCGCGCACATTCAAGACACGGATGGGCTCTGACTGGGTGGTTGGTGTGGTCGGTGGATTGCAATTTGAAGTGCTGGCCGACCGGATTCGAACAGAATATGATATCCCGGTGAATTTTGAGCAGACTGAGCTGTATACGGCGCGCTGGGTTGAGCATGATGATCCGCGGGAACTCAAGAAATTCACCGATGCTAATCAGGCGTCACTGGCGGAAGATCATGATGACGCCCCGGTTTTTCTGGCGCGTAATTCCTGGCATCTTGAGCGGGCAGAAAAAGACTGGCCAAACATAAAGTTTCTAAAAACCAAAGAGCAATCAGCGTAAGATAAGGAGAATCCCCATGCCGTCATTTGATATCGTCTCCAAAACCGATATGGCAGAAGTTGACAATGCCCTGAACAATATTCGCCGGGAAATCGAAACCCGGTATGATTTCAAGGGCAGCAACTGCAAGATCGAGCTTGCCGATCCGGCAATCACCATTCATGCCGACGACGATTTGAAGCTGAAGCAGATGCATGAATTGCTGCAGACGCATTTGACCCGCCGTAAAGTTGACGCGGCGGTGCTGGACTATCAGACCCCGGAAAAATCCGCCGGACAAAGCGTCCGTCAGACGGTCATTGTCCGGCAGGGAATTGATAAGGAACTCGCCAAGAAATTAGTCAAGCAAATCAAGGGCTCAAAGATTAAAGCTCAAGTGGCAATTCAAGGAGAGGAACTGCGGGTTACCGGCAAGAAACGCGACGACCTGCAAGACGTCATCGCCTTCTGCAAAGGTCTGAAATTCGAGCTGCCTTTGCAATATATCAACTTCCGGGACTAGGGTCGCGGGCGCTTCAAGGCGTCCCTTTGCCGCCGAAATTGCGTTTTTCGATTTTCGGTGGACCGGAATCCCGAACGGTCATGATAAAAATCTCGCCATAGATTACGGGCGGTTCGTCTTTGCCCCCCAACTGGCCATAGATGGTTTGCAGGTTGTCCGTATTGCCGACCCACAGGACGGTTTTTCCCGGATTTTCCTCAATCAATCGCGGACCGGCGCCCAGAATATCGACGACGCGTAACTCGATGTCGCGCTGCTCGATCAGCGGCTGGACTGTCTGCAGATTGCGATTGCGATCGGGACTGTAAATGACATCTATCTTCATATCGGCCACCGCTGCCGGGAGAGCGTTGGCCCGTGCCAGGCCTTTTTCATTGAGCTCATCAAACGGCGCTGTCCGGTCCGCATGGCGCAGCAGGATCACCGTCGTTTCCGCGCCGGGCGGTGAATGGACCACAGTACAGGCACCGAGGATAATCGTTCCGATAATAAGCAACAGGGTCGTTCTTAACTTGATAATTCCTGTCATTCTGTGTCCCCCTTCAATTTTGTTACGTCCCGGTGAGTGAATATAAGTCCTGCTCACTGCCGTCGCCATCCGATGTCAGCTCGCCGCCGTCGCGCATATGCAGGACATGGGCATAGACGGAACGGGCTGCCGCGGGATGCAGAAACTCCGGCACATCCGTATACATCTGCTTGACCATATCGGGAATGCTGAGCGGACCCGCCGCCAGACAAGTGCGGATCTGGTCCATGCGGTCATGGCGATGGGCAATCAGGGCTTCGACAAACGGTTTGGTCTCGGTAATCGCCGGGCCATGGGTCGGCCAGTAAATCTGATAGTCCAGTGGCAGCAGTTTCTCGAGGCTGGTCATATAGCTGCTCATATCCCCATCGGGAGGGGAGACGATAGTGGTCGACCAGCCCATCACATGATCGCCAGTGAACAGGGTCTTTTCCTCGCGCAGGCCAAAGCAGATATGGTTGGACAGATGCCCCGGCGTATGGATCGCCTCCATGCTCCAGCCGTCGCCCTCAATGATATCGCCATCGTTTATTTTGACGTCGGGCACAAAGTCCATGTCGCCGCCTTCTTCCAGCTCCATATCCGGCTTGCCGCTGCCATGGGGACCAAAGCCATAGGTCTGGGCACCGGTCAGCTGTTTCAGCGGCTCGGCGCCTGGCGAATGATCTCGATGGGTATGGGTGATCAGGATATGGGTGATGGTTTCGTCGCCCACCGCTTTCATGATAGCGGCAATATGCTCGGGCACCAGCGGGCCCGGATCGATGACCGCCACATTGCCCCGCCCGATAATATAGGTGCCGGAGCCGTGAAAGGTGAAGGCGCTGGGGTTATTGGCAATCACCCGCCGGATCAGCGGGCTCAGCTCTTCACAGACGCCATACTCAAACTCCAGGTCTTTATTAAACGGGACTTTCACAGCCATTATTTTTCTTCTTTCCGAGCAGAGGATTTTCATGATTGTAGCGGATCAATCGGTGGCGGCAACAGGAATGTCGAATAGGGACAGGCGGACGCGACTTCGGCCGATCAGGGCAGGGGAGTTGCCAGCAGCTAAAAATGGTATAAAGTAATATTAATTCGTGCTTAGGGTTCCGGGGGGAGACGTTGGATGGGGGATGGTGACAAGGTTTTTGCGGGGTCTATCCCTGAATTTTACGATACCTATCTGGTGCCTCTGATTTTCGAGAAATACGCGGCCGATCTGGCGCGGCGAACGGCGGCGTTACAACCCCGCTTTGTTCTGGAAACCGCTGCTGGCAGTGGCGTTGTCACCCGTGCGCTGGCGCCGCATCTTGCCGCCAACGCCGTGTATCTGGTGACGGACCTCAACCAACCGATGCTCGATCATGCCGCCGCCAAGCAGGGCGATGACGAGCGCATCAACTGGCGGCGCGCCGATGCGACGGCATTGCCGCTGGACGAAGATGTGTTTGACGCGGTGGTTTGTCAGTTCGGTGTGATGTTTTACCCCGACCGCGTCGCTGGCTTTCGCGAAGCACGGCGCGTCCTCAAACCGGGCGGCACGTTTCTTTTCAATGTCTGGGATCATATCGGTGCCAATGAATTCGCCGATGAGGTGACTAAGGCCGCCGCGACGATCTTCCCCGAAGATCCGCCGATGTTTCTGGCCCGCACCCCGCATGGCTACCATGACGAGGCGGTGATCCGCCGCGAGCTGGAAGAGGCCGGATTTACCGAGATCACCATAACAACGGTGGAGGAGGAGAGTGTCGGCACCTCACCGCGTCATCCGGCCATCGCCTATTGTCAGGGGACACCGCTCAAAAACGAGATCGAGGCCCGCGATGCGGCGTCGCTTGAGCAGGTGACCGAGGCCGCTGCTCAAGCTATTGCCGCTCGCTTTGGCGACGGCGAGGTCCGCAGTAAAATCCGCGGCCATGTGATCGAAGCCAAAGCGTAGCGTCGGGGCTAGAGACTGATGCTGTCCCCATGGACAAAGATCTGCTTGTTGAACAGCGTCAGATCCAGCGGGTTCGGCAGCCGGATATCCTCGCTGCCGGGCGGCTGATCCGCCTCCGCGTCAAACGTCCGGTCAATCTGTGAGATACAGATGACGATGCTTTTGCTCTCCTGTGCATAGGTTTTGAGTGCCGCCACTTGCGCCTGCAGCGGCGGCTTTTGTCGTTGCTGATCAAGCAATTGCAGATAATCAATGGCAATCAGCGATCCCGGCCGCACCCGCGCCGTAGTTTCCGCAATAATATAAGGCGTGGAAATTTGGTCGGAGACATCCACAGACAGGTTTGCCTCACCGGGGACATAGCTGTCATCGAGGGCGCTGAGTTTGCGCTCGATCTCGGCCCGCGCATATTCGAGGGAGAAGAAGAAGCAAGGCCGCGCTGGTTGCCGGGCCCGCAGTAGCAACTGCAGCGCCAGTTGGGTCTTGCCAAGGCCGGGACGGGCGCCGATCAGGACAAGATCCCCCGGATTGACATACTCCAGAATTTCCTGGCAGTTGCCCGGAACATAGGCTTTTGCCTTGGCCTGCAACAAGCCCCAGGAGGCAAAGCCCTCGGTCTTGGCGATGTCATTGAGCGCGGCGCTGAGGGGCACCGACTGGGCGCGCTTGTTGTCTCTGGCGCGCTGTTTCAGGATATGGACAGGTGCTGATAGTTTCATAAAAAACCTCCAAATACGGGCCGGTGAAACATTCCCTTCTTCTGCTCAAAGCCCTTATCAAAGGTCATTTATCGGTGGCCAACTCTACACTCAGGTGCTTTCCCGGTGAAGGGGGGCGGCGCGAGTTCGGCGCCGCCTGAGTGTAGCAGAATTTCCAGCCCGTACCAGTGGGGAAATCATCGCCCCGTACGCCGGTGGATCGTCATGACGACGCCACTTGTCGTCGATCGGGTTTTCACCAGCTCCACCTGCTTTGGCCCTGATACCTCACCAAAAAGCCGCTTGCCCGACCCGGCAATAACCGGGAAGGTCCAGAGCCGGAACTCGTCAATCAGATCCTGCGCCAGCAAAGTCTGGATCAACTGCCAACTGCCATGCACCTGCAACAGCGGGCCGTCCTGTTGTTTGAGATCAGCCACCGCCGCCGCCACATCGCCTTGCAGAATATGCGAGTTCTGCCAGTCCAGATCCGTCAGCGTAGTCGTGGCGACATATTTCGCCGCCTTATTCAGCCTCACGGCAACCGGGTTATCGGTTATATCCTGATTATGGGCGGCGAAACTCTCATAGGTCTTGCGCCCCAACAACAGATCATAGGGTTCTGCCATGGCCTCCTCTTGCACCTGCGCCATCACCTCCGGCCAAAAGGGCTTGGCCCAACCACCAAGCTCAAACCCGCCGCTCCGATCTTCCCCGGCTTGCGCCGGCGCCTGCAACACGCCGTCCAGCGTTAAGAATGTCAGTATGGCAAGCTCACGCATATATCTCTCCAGAAGTTGTTGATAAGCCGACGCTACCACCGCGATATAATATGATACAGAACATATTAAAGCGACGCGATCCGACCCTAACGAGGTCTCACTTCGCCCGAACCAATCCCATTGGCATTTGGGAAATCCGTTTCATCTCGGACGTCTCAAACAGAGCCGGATTGTCAAGATAGTCCAGCATCATCCCTGTTGCGTCGCCGCCCCAGAAAACCTCGCCGCCAACGACAAAGGAGGGAACCCCGAAGACGCCCTCGGCAATTGCTGTTTCGGTGTTGGCCCGCAGGGCGTCTTTGACCCGTCCCTCGGCCATCGCGACCTCGGGGTCAGAAATGCCAAGTGCTGTTGCGATTGCCTGAAGGCCCTCGGGCGCATCCGGCTGCACCCCGTTGCCGTAAATCACGTCGAACACCGCCCTCACATGATCAATTTGGCCGCCGGCGGCAAGGCATAGTCGGAGCGGCGGCAGGGGGTTGTACGGATGTCGCGGCGGCATCGCGAACGGAAGACCCAGCTGATCCGCATTCCATTGAAAAAACCGATAGACAAAGCGCCGTTTGGGCGGAATTTCAGCCGGTCCCAACTGGCCCCAATGCTTTAGCAGGGCGCTGAAAACCACGGGAACCGGCGTTATTTCCAGATCAGCCGGCAGTTGCGGAAACCGGGCCAGTTGCAAATAGGCAAAGGGCGAGATGAAATCAAAATACCAATTGGCCTTGGTCACGACTATCTGCTCCCTATGCTTTTAGCGTCCCGTTTTGGAACAAACCTGGACGGATGATACCGTTATGCGAAGACTAACGGAAGGAAATCAAACAGCATGATCGATCTCTGACATCACCCATGCCGAACGGCTGGCAACAGGTATCTCGGAATTTACGTCGGTTCTACCAGGTCCCATTGGTTGCCGCAGATATCCTCGAACACGGCGACGGTGCCGTAGGGTTCGGTTTTGGGGTCACGGATAAAACGCACGCCTTTGGCTTGATAGGCGTGATAGTCGCGCCAGAAATCATCCGTATAGAGAAACAGGAAAACCCGGCCGCCGGTCTGGTTGCCGATGCGCGATGATTGTTCGTCGCCGACGGCCCGGGCCAACAGCAGGCGGGACTCAGTTGCGCCCTTGGGGCCGACAACCACCCAGCGTTTTTGCTGCTCGGGCACTTCAATATCCTGCAGCAGCTCGAAGCCCAAGATATTCACATAGAAGTCTATGGCGGCTTCGTAGTCTTTTACGACGACCGCCGTCAGGCCGAGATAGTGTTTCATGAGGCGCCGCGGCGATCAGCGCATGCTATTGAGATTGGTGATGAGGACAGATTTAACCGCCCGGACTTTGTCAGAGACATATTTGGCCTTCTGCGAATCCTCTTCCATATGGTCATGGATCATGTCGGCGCAGCGATCACGTTCCTCGATCAAGGCGCGGATAATGGCATGTTCGATGGCATCGGCCACTTCGGTCGGATGATCGTCCGGTGAGACGCCAAGGATTTCCCGAACTTCCTTTGCGGTGTCTTCAGCCCGCTCCCGTAGATTTTTTGACATACGCTTTACTCCCCTCAAATACTCCCAGTTCCTGAACAGGATAGCAAAAGGCGGCGCAGATAGAAAGGGGCGTTTAAAGCCGTATATATTGAATAGTCCCTAAAACTAATTACATGCAAGGTTGTGACCTTGCCATATTTTCGACATGAAGCCAGGATCATATGCCCTTGATGTTAATCACGTTCTGGATTTGGATTGCAACGAAGGAGGGGATTATGCCAGCAGGAAATTATGATGAAGGAATTTACCAGATAAATCTGGTGGACGCGCATCGCCGGGCCAATCAGGATTTTCTCCGGCACCGGCAGAACAAGCGTTTGCGCTCTCGGATACTCGGAACCGCCGCGGCAATCGTGATTATTATCTCATTTGTCAGTAGCTACTGGCACTATGCAACTGGCTAATCCAATCACTCCGCCGCAACGTCGTCCTCTTCCGTCATATGGCGCTTGATCAGCGGTATCTGGGAGAAGAAGAACAGGCAGTTGAGGCCGAGGATACCATAGACCCGAAAGGCGACCCAGAGGTCGTTTGACGTTATTTGGCGGACCGCTTCATTGAGGATCCCGATGGCGATCAGGAATAGCCCCAGATGCAGGGTCAGTTTGCGCCAGCCGTCATCATCCACGTCCAGCACCTCACCAAAGGCGGTTTTGAGGAAAGATTGCCCGAATAGCAGGCCCGTGAGCAGGAACGCCCCGCACAGCCCATTGGTGATGGAAACCTCGATCTTGATAAATTCCTCGTCGCCGAGAAACAAGGTCAGGCTACCGAAAATCAGCACGAAAACCAGCGAGACCGTGGGCAGGACCGGGATTTTTCGAAGCATCGTCCAGGACGCCGCAAAGGAAGCAATACAGGCAATCAGCAAGGCGCCGGTGGCGACAAAAATATCCGCCATCTGATCGACAACAAAAAACAAAAGCAGCGGGCCGATATCGATCAGCAGCTTGATCAGCGGCGACATCTGTGATGCCGGTTGCGGGGCTTTAATATCCGTCATGGGGTGCTCATCCTAACTGTCCCTGAGGTGGTGCCCCCATGGGTTGAGGGAACTGCGGGTAATAATATAGCCAAAAATACTATTAATTGCTTAATTTTGCTTGATTGCAAACAGAATTTGGCTGCGGGGGAGGCGAATTACCTCCTATAAATGATTATTTACTTGACATTTAAACCAATTGCGGGTATTGTTAGCGTCTAGAGTCATTCAGGGTTTCTTCCTTACAACGAGCGGTACTCGGGTACACAGGCTCCCTGACATGAGAGTAGAGGCACAAAAACCGGGCGCTGAGAAACACCGTCCAAAAAGTTGCCTCGTCCTTGATTTACTATTTTTTGGAGACGGATCTGCGAGCTTTGTCGCTCGAAGGAGTATGATGTAATGGGTAGTGAAGGCCAGCAACAAATGGAGAGAGAGCTCGACGAACGGGCCATGCGCGCCCGGGCACTTGGCTCGTCCAATACGGACTATATAGAAAAGCTGGAGAAGGACCGGGCCTGGCGGTGGAAATGGAAATTCCGTCTGACGTTATTCGCGGTCATCGGGCTGGTGACATTTTTGGCTACTTTATATTTTAAAACGCGCTAGGAACCGGCGAGCTGCCACTCTATGTGGCGCAGACCATTCAAGCGGTTCAATCCGACGGAGAAGTTTGTTTTCCGCTAGTAACCACCACAGAACGTCGCCGTGCTTACGGGACCTATAATCATAAAAAATGCTTTAGGGGCAGGTAACAGTGCCGGTGGCTTTATCCAGGATAATGGTTCGATTTTTGAGTTTTGCCTGATTGCTGGAGCGGTTATCTTCGCCGAAATTATTCCGCGGAACTATTACCATAAGGCCGTCGGCGATCTGCCCTGATGCGCTATCAAAGGTAAAGCTGCAGTTGGTTTCCGAGCGGGCTTGCAGGGAAGGCGGGGAGAATACCAGCGTCCAGATTCCGGCGACAAGGGCCAGCAGGAGAATTCGGTCGAATAATTTCATGAGAGGTCCTTTGGTTTCAGGTTTCATAATCAGTTATAGCATGGCAAAAAATTTACGGATGACATCGCGGTGGAAACTGCCATGATTGAAAATCCGGAGAATCAACAGTCAATTGCTATTATGGAGAGCGGGATGTCGGGGATCAAAAAGAAAATGCAAACCAAAAGAGCGCGCGCAGCGGCAGTCCTGCTGATGGGGGCGGTACTGACCGTCGGCGCGAGTTACACACTCGCGGCGGAGAAAAATACAAGGGATGTGGAGGATTTTGTTTTCGGCCGGGCTGAAGCCATGCTGGTGGCGTTCAATAACACCATCATATCCCTGTCCGTGGATACGGAGCGCACCGCCATTGATATTGCGGCGCTTACGCAGCGGGTTGGACAGCTTGAGCTGAAGCTCGCCAAAATGGAAAAACTACTGGCCGCCAAGGACTAGCCGTACCCCTAATCGGTTGCCTGGGCTTTGCGTAAAGCGGCGGCGATCATCGGATCCCGGCTGTCCAGTTTTTTCAGGTTGGCGATGATTTTTTGCCGCACATTTTCTGAATCGGCGAACGTCAGGCGCGGCGCCCAGAAGAGCCGGGACTGCCGGAAAAACCCGGCTTCATCGAGAAACGACACCCCGAAATAATACGCGTCGCCGATATTGTCATAGGCATCCTCGTAAAATCGCCCCTGCCCATCCATGGAGAGGCGTAAAGACCGGGCCAGCATGATGGAGACTTCGGCGGCGACGGCGGCGCGCTCAAACGCATCGAGATAGGGCCAGCCATAGCGCAGCAGTTTGACCACGTCATAGCTATGATGATTATTCTTGGTGCCGCGATCCTGCCAGCCATAGGGGTAGGGCTGCTCCCGCAAATTGAGGGTCGTTTCGACAATCTTGTCCAGATGCGGGACATCGCCATTGCGATAGGCGACGATATGGAAAGTGATACTCAAATCATCGCTTTTCGTCAGCCCGTCATCGGTTTCGTACCAGGCGCCCCAGTATCCGGTTTTCGGATTCTGCCAGCGTTCATCGACGATTCGGATTAGAGCTTCGGCCATTTCTTCCCTTGGATAATCGGTGCCCTCCAGAATGCCGGCATATTTAGGTATCCACAGAAGCTGGCCGAGCGACGAGGTGACGTAATTGAGATCCCGGCGATAACTGACCCCGTCCACTTCCAGACGGGAAATCAGAATCTTGTCGTAAATCGCGTTGAGTTTTTCAGGTGTATTTGCCGGCTCCAGGAATTTAAGCGGATATTTCGGCTTTTTACCGGCAACGACAAGCTCCTTCAGGGGATCGATAGAGGAATGGAGCCGGAACATCCAGGTCTTGTAGCAAGGTCCCCAGGAGCCGTCACTTTCCGTCTGTTCAAGCGCCCAGGACTGGTCTTTCTCTTTCAGGCTTTCCTCCAGATCCGCAAGGCCCTGAATGATTTTGTCATCATAGGAGGTGTAATTGATCATCCAATGTACTTCCCGTGCAATCTGGATGGAACAGGTCACCGTGTCGCCGGCCTCCTGGCGGCGGGTCACTTCCTTGGTCAGAGGAGTTAACAGGGGCTGGAATTTCTTTTTCATGGCCCGTTTGAGATGGCGTTCGGGCATTTCGAACTCAACCGAATAGCTATAGCGCATCTCGGTGGCTGTCGCAGGAATGCTTGCGGATACCAGTATGGCGGCCAGCAGCGCCGCGCCGAAAATATGAAGTTTCATTTCAAACATTGTCCCTCACTTCAAGAATTGACCCGATCCAAATTCATACAGGTCAGGCTAGCATGAAAGGCCAATGAGTGTGAATAAATCGATATAAACACATTTTTCCTGGGGTCCGGGCCTTGTGCTCTGGCTTGCTGCGGCGGGTTATAAATCGTAGGCTCCTCTCGTTGCCAGACACCGGGCACTGGAGACCTTAATGACGATGACCATACCGCCGAGGCAGCTGATCGAGCGCTTTTATCATGAACTGTGGAACAAAGCGGAAGAAGCTGTGGCCTACGACATCCTGCATGCAAATTTTCGTTTCCGTGGCTCGCTGGGGCCGGAACGGCGGGGGCCCGACGGATTTCTCGACTATCTGCAGTCGGTGCGCGCGTCGCTGCCTGATTTTATGTGTCATATTCAGGAAATTATTAGCGAAAATCAGCAAGCAGTCGCCCGCATGGAATTCGTTGGCACCCATGACGGCGTTTTCTATGAAATGGTTCCCACCCATAAAAAAATCACTTGGGCTGGAGCCGCGTTCTTTAAAACCGATGGAAAGCAGATTACCGAACTCTGGGTGCTGGGGGATATCGACGCGGTAAAACAACAGCTTGGCGTCGGGGGTCCAACAGATTTCGCGTGACGCGGGACAAGGCCGCCGGCGCTAACTGTCGCTGACGGTTTCTTTGATTTTATTACGGATAAAGGCATCTGCCTGTTCGAGGCTGGTTGTCGGCACCGTTTGTGATGTGATGCCCGCCATTTTCGAGACCGCTCCTGTCAGTTTGACGATATCCGCATAGCGATCGTCATTGGTCACCACAGCATTATAAAAATGGGTAATCCCGCCATTGGTCAAAATCTTGCTGAAAAACAGCATGTCATCATAGGACAGGGTGTTTTCGTGACCCTGACTGTTATCAACGATACAGAAATAATTGGCAGATTTGTTGAGTTTCAAGGTCTCTTCATACATGGGGATACGTTCCACGCGGCCGAGCGGCGCAAGCACCTTGATGTAGTGGTACATCTCTTCACCTGACGCGTGTGTGTGGATCTCGCAATATTCATTCTTGATAAAGGATATTGTACTGAATTTCATAGGATCGTCGATGTCCTGGAAAGCGATGAAGTACAAATAATACTATATGATAAAAAAGGAATATTCAATTTACTTCCGGTGCTTGATCAATCTATTTCTTCGGCGACGTCCGGAAAACCCACTGGGTATTTCCTGAATTCGTCCAAGGCAGTTATAAGTAGTAATTAGTAAAAATTAACAAAAAATGTCCAAGGGGCGGATAATGCCCTTTCGGTAATTTTTTTACCCGTTTTTTCAGGAGGTTAAGATGACCCTCTCGATTATTGGTGCAGGATTTGGCCGAACCGGGACTGACTCGTTGAAAACCGCCCTGGATATGCCGGTCCCTAAGCAAGCCTATCCCCACAAAAACCAGACCGATGAATTCTACCAGAAAATCGACGTCCTTAACAAGGCGCGTGAAGATGGCAATCACTAATCCGTTTCGGAGGAACTATCTGAGCCTGATGACTCTTTGTTGCCCCCAAACAAACTTCTAATTCCGGAACCGACGGACTCAAGAATGTTTCCCACACCCTTCACCGTGCCTCCGATCAGACCTGAATTCGTGGCCTGTTTTTTTGTCAGGGTCAGATCCGCCGGGGCTTTGGTGTCGGCGACTATGTCGAAGGCGAGGGCGCAGGGTGGTTTGTTGCCGCCCCGGATATCAGTGCCAAAAACAGTATCGACCGCATTGACCGGATTGATCAGTCTGAGTATTCCGGCACCGAGATTTCTTGTCCCCGCACCGGGATTGGGGATCACCCGAGGAGAGCTCAACGTTCCCGTAACCAAAATCGGGACCACCAGATCGGCAACGCCAACGGTGCGGGCACTCGTACCGATGGTCAGGGTAAGGGTTTCGTCTTTCAGGTTGATATCCCCACTGCCAGCGATGACAAGATCCCCGGTATCAACCATGGCGACCACCGGGTCTACCAGGCCGTCCTTGATATCAAAGCGAATTGCCAGGCAGTCGATCGCCGCACTTTCCTTGCCCCCCAGAAAAGTCGAAAAGATGTTTCCTGCCCCAAAACTGAGGAATCCGAATAAATTGTCGTCAATTTCGCCATCGCGGGAAATCCAGTCTGTGCGTCCGTTCAGATTACTCGCCAGTTTTCTGGGGCTGTTTCCGGTTGAGGTAAGATCGCTGTGACTATTCAGTCTCACCCGGGCATCCTCGGTCACGACGACTTCCAGATTAGAAACTGTCGTGGAATATGCCATCTTCGGTACTTCAGATGTGGTGTCAAACTTGAATTTCGTGCTTATGGTCCCGCTGCCCTTCTCCATATGCATGGGATCAATAGACAGCACCTTGTCCTTGAGCAGGATGTTGCCGGTCACGTTATTCAGCTCCATTACAGGGCTGACCTTCAACTTCTTGATGTCCAAGGCCATGTCGGCGTTATATTCCGCAAGGAACTGAACCGGTAAAGGTGTGTCCTTGAACAAATATTTATTGTCGCCGGTTGCTGGTGGCATTTTCTTTGTCTTTGTTTCGGTCGTTGGTTCGGGTTGATCAGGCAGAAAAGGCGATAAATCAATCAGGTTCGAGGTGAGGGACCCTTGTATATCGCGGGGACTACCCGCCAGACTGACGGTCAGTTCTCCTGCCATATCAGAGGCACCAAGGCGCCCCGCAACCTCGGTAAGGCTTATGTTTTTCTGATCGGCAACAAGCTTCGCCTTGGCATTTACCGGCGCAACATCCGGCAGGTCCTTAATCAGCATTCCATAGGCGGTCAGGCTAGGGGCCTCGAAGTCCAGCTCAAGAATTGCCTTCGGCGCTGTCCGGGCATCGGTTATTTTTCCCAGAACAGATATTTTTGAATCGCCGAAGCTCGCTGACAAATCGATCGGCATGTCGGAATCCTGTACAAGACTGATCAGCCGTCCTGATTTCAAATAGGCGGTTACCGGCAGCTCGATTTTATTTTCACCCAGGATTATCGTGCTTTTTGCTTTCAATTCCAGCGTGTTGGGGGATTCAGGGATAACCAGGTCGATGGAGGTTTGCGAGAATTCCGCGATTTCCGTGCCGGTGAGGGTGATGCCGGGAATGGACAGGGTCAAACGTCCGCTGAGGCTAGCCATCAAATCTCGTGGGGTGCGCCCACGCGCCGTGAAGTCCCCCTGGCCAGTGGACCCTTTTTCAAATGCCGTTACGCGGTCCCGGGTTAGGGGAACGGCGTCCCCTTTCCAATCAGCAATATTTAAACGGGCCTTGAAGTCATACAGGGCGGGCTTGGTGTCAAAGGCCAAATCCGCCGTCAGGTCAGAGCCTTCAAACTGCAACGCAGTGATCTTCGTGTCGAACTTCCCGTCTTTCAGGCTGCTGGTCGCGGTGAGAGGACCAATTTCAATATCTTCAAAAACCGTTTTGTTGAGATGCAGTTTCAAATCCATGTCAAATGTCTGCAAATCGGATAAATCCAGTGCCTGGTCGGGCAGGAAAGCAACGAAGGCATCGTCTTGCTTCTCTTTTTTACCGGGTTGCTCCGGTCCCGCAGGCGCTTTTGGCAGCAAGGCAAGAAGGCGATCTATATCAAAGACATCACCTTTGAGGTCGAGCGCAATCGACGGCGTGTCAGAAAATCGATCAATCTTTCCTGTGGCTTCTATGTCTACCAGAGGACCTGAAAAACGTAGTTTCTCAATGGTTGTTATTTTATTCTGATTCAGCACGTCGCCGGTTATGGAAATCGGGTCTGCAGCCGTATTATCGGCCTTTCTTTGTATCCGTGCGCTGATCCAGTTGGCGAAATTCTGGGCTGAGGTCGCCTTGAATTCCAGGGTCGCGTGCGCCTTCGGCGTATCTGATAAATCACGCGCGCCCTCAATATTCAATGTCGCCAACTCTGACTGAAACTTGGCCTTAAAATCCATGCCCGTCAGGTTTTCCGGGGTACCTTTGGGCCTGGCATTTCCGCTGAGTTTTACCTGTCGTCCCTTAAAGTTCAACGTGCCGTCAAGCTCGGCCGGTCCGCGTAATTTTTCCCGCGCCAAGCTAATTTTGGCCGCTGTTATCATGGCGTTCTTTGATTTATCTGTGATCGGGGTCAGGACCAGATCCAGATCGAAGCGGGCGTTCTGTGCCAGCAGCAGGATCGTCGGCCCCTCACTGGTAAAACTCAGACTGCCATTTCCGACGCCGGACACGGGCAGGGTTTCCAGGGCCAGACCCTCACCAATTTTATCGAACGGAATTTTTTTCATGCTGCCGTTAACAGTGAGGCTGGCATTGCCGTCTTTTTCACTCAAGGCGACGCTGCCGGACAGGGTGCCACCATATAACGAGAGTTGCGTGACTTTTGCGGTCAGATTGCCTTTCTGTAGGGCGCCATTCGCGGTGATGGGACCGATGGTGAGGCGATGGGTGATGATCTTTTCCAGCTTGATTTCAAATGTCGCATCCATTTCTTTCAGGAAGGCGAGTTCCAATGGCTGGCTGAATTTCTTGCTGGCCGTGGCAATATTGATCTGGCTGTCCTCGCGGCCAACTGAAGGTGCCAGTTTGTTATCGGCGGGCGCCGGGAGGTAGCGGGTGAAATCCAGAACCGTGCCCTCCAGCTTGAAACTGGCGGTTGGAATAGCGGTGCCAAGATCCAGATCGCCGGACAGGGTTGCGTTCAGGTCCTTGCCCTCAAGCACGGCGGTGAGGGCGGTTTTCTGATTTACCTCGCTTCTGAACGTTGCCTTGATTTTGACCGAGCCTGGATCTTCCTCAAGTGGCAGGTCAAGCCAGTTGGCGATGTTGCCGATAGATGTTGCCTTGAGGGACACGTCGCCATTCAAGTCGAACGGTGGTTCCAGATCCAGATTGAGCGCGGTGTCCAGGTTCAGAAACTCGGTTTTGAGGGCGCCGGTGATTTTTGCCTCATGTCCGGCTTCCAGATCGGCCAGCGTTGTGACGTCAAACGTCCAGCTGACGGCTTTGCCATTGACCGTTGTGCCGCCCTCGATCAGAAGCGGCGCGGCGCGGTCGGCCAGGCTGACATCGGATTTCAGATCGACGGCTACAATGTCCTGCCCCGTACGCTGGTCGCGAAATTCGACGCGGCCGTTATCGATGCGGACATTGTCAAGGGCGGCGATGGCGACCGGCAACGGACGGGAGGGCCATGCGTCCTGTTCGCTGTCCTCGACAGGGCGGCTGACATAGAGGCGCCAGTTGGTATCGCCTTCCTCGCTGACTTCCAGGGCAATTTCTGGTTCCGAAATGATGAAAGACTGGACATCAAGTTCGCCGAAAAGCAGCGACAACAAGCCGATTTCTCCGGAAACTTCCTTAATCGCGGCAAGCGGAGATTTGGTCTCGAAGGCAGGTTCTACAATGCGGATGCCGGTGACGCGAAAGGTCAGACTCGGCAACAGGGTGAGTTCGATATCGCCGTCAATGCTCAGTTCCTTGCCGATTTCCTCATAAACCAGTTCGGCGATCTGCGGCGTGAAATTGTTCCAGTTGATCAAGCGCGGACCGACAATCAACCCGACAATCGCCAGCACCAGTAATCCAAGTATCGAAAACCCAATTTTCCGCTTCACGGGGATAGCCTCCTGCCTCTATTCCGCTGGTTTTCCGCCAGCGGTCATCTTATCCTTTATGGTAGTGCGGATTAGGGCAAAAGGAAAATGCTGAGTTTGATTGGAAAGACAGTTATGTGTGCTGGCCATACTTTTGCCATAGCCTGCATTACGAATTCCTTGTAAAGCCGCTCAGACCAACTGGAGAATGCAACTAAGAGTTTGATACCAAGGAATGAAAAATTAGATTTGCGTCGCCCCGGAACTTATAATTAGTATAGGATAATATAAGAACGATGTGACATGAAAAGGGGCGCAAATGACTCTTGATACCTGGAACAAAATTGTTATTGGTATAGCAACACCGATCATCGGTTTGGTGATTTCCGGCCTGACAATCTGGAATGGCATTAATACAAGTAGTAACAGCGCCCAATTGAAAGCGATTGAGGCCGAATTGGCAGCCAGTAAATTTGGCTTCGAACAGATAAAAATAGTCTATGAGAAAACAACAAATTATTTGTCTGACACCGATCAATCGGAAGCACACGGACGCGTTCTTATTGCCTTGATACGGAGTATTCCGGAAACCACAACGCGCGCGGAGCTTCTTGCCGTCTTATCCGAACAATCTGAAAGTGACAATGTCGCGGCGCAAGCCGCGTCAACCCGTCAAACCGTGATAGATTCCGGGATCGAGCAAGGAATACTGCCCGAGAATTATAAACAGATTTCCGACATGTCACGGGGAACGCCGATATCCAGCAAGACATTCAGCGCAACCTGGCAGGAAGCCACCGGGACGCCCTATGATCCGATTGGCGCGTTGCCGTTGACAAAGATAATTGGCGAACCCCTGATATCGGCGACGTCCAAAAGTTATACGGTGACGACATTGGCTAAGTATGGATTTCTGGATTCCGATGGCACGGAATGGTCAGTACCCAAAGGCGTGACGTTTAATGGCAACGCTGTCGATCGGCTCGCCTGGAATACACTCGGTCCGCCGCTTGCCAATGATTACACATTTCCCATGATCCTTTATAAGTACCAGGCTGTGAATAATATTGGCAACATTGGGCAGCGACGGAAAATGTTTTTCGAGGCTTTATTGAAATCCGGCGTCAATCCGGCGAAAACCGAACTTATTCTGCAATATGTAAATGCCGAATTTCTATTCACCGATGATATCCCGGCTTTCAGCGACAACAACTAGTCCTAACCTGCCTAGAGGAGTTGGTCGGCGCGAGAGGGCAGAGGGGTCAGAAAGTGTCTCCTATAAGAAGATCTTGAGCTTCAGGGATATTCCGGTTAATCGCTTGCGTTGTCTTCAGTAATTCGTCAGCCACCACGCGGTGCGCTATCGTCGCTTTCGCCCGGAACTGCATTGGCCGCATCGGACACCGCCTGCGCGGTATCGTCATCCATCTCTACGCCTAGCAGATCATTCACGGCCTGGACGACATCCCGGTTGACGCTCTTATTTGCCGCTGCCGCGAGCGCTTCGCCTGCCTTATCAATGGCTTCCTGCTGTTCTTCCTCCGTTTCTGCCTTATCTATGTCATCCGCGAGATTATGATAGTTGGCAACTAGTCCGACTTGGGAATGAGGCGCTGCATTTGCCTGAGCTGTTTTTGAGGAATGGGCGGCGTTGAGTGCGCCCAGAGACGCAGCATCTTTAGAGTTTCCATCTTTTGAATGTCCGTGACCATGACCGCCGGCCGTGGCGCTAGCGCTTTGCCCATTATTGCCGTTGCCGCCACCGTTGCCATTGCCGCCACCGTTGCCATTGCCGCCACCGTTGCCATTGCCGCCACCGTTCCCACCGCCGTTACCACCACCATTCCCGCCTTTAGCCATGGCGGTTTTATCAGAAATGAAGTCACCTGTTGTGGAGAGACTATAAGGAGCAGATAGGCCGATCAGGACGAATGCACCGATTGCTAGAAAAGATTTTCCATTGTTCAATAATTTAAAACCAATTGATTTCATAAGTAATGCCTTTCTTGCAATTGCATTTAAGGAATCTGGGAGCTTATTTTCCGCGCCAACAATTCATAAATTTAATTAGCTGCACCATAGGCTCTGCCTGTTTTTATGATTAAATATTACTTAAAATGTATATAAAATCCTACTTATTTCTCGAATATGGTTAACACGCGTTGACGCTGAGGTTTGACTAATAATCAGCAGCCTTTGTATTCTTTCTTCACACATTCACGGGCGAGTCCCCATGATTCCACGATTTGTGCCGACGTCATTTCCGTCGCGATATGATCCCTGATCTCGGGATTTCGACCATTCAATACTGCTGTGGTCGCCCACATATGTGCCTTTACATGATCTTGCCGGACACCGTATCCATTGTAATACATCAAGCTGAGGTTGAGCTGGGCCGAGCCATCCCCTTGCTGGGCCGCCGCTGTGAACCACTTGACGGCCTGATCGTAATCCTGAGGGACACCTAATCCTTTCCTGTACATCACGCCGAGATTATTCTGTGCAGCGAAATAACCGTCTTGAGCAAGCGGTTCAAATTCCCGAAATGCGGCCGCATAATCCCCCTTCTTTGCGGCATCAAGCCCCGCATTAAAATCTGCAGTAAAGGCTGGATTGCTCCAAAGAAATCCAATCATCAGGATAGCAAGCCGTAAGTGGTTTTTCATGTCTTCACCTGAAAGATGCTTCTTTATATTCGGCTATCATAAATTTATACCATGTATGAGCAATAGTTAATTCAGCTTCTTCAAAATCGCCGAAGGACAGGTTGTCTGCCAGTTGTTGACTCTGTCATGTAACACAACACTTATGCTTACTTATCGAAGGGTCCGGGATATACCGGGATTATCCATGATATAACGGGATGAAACCACTAGTCTGCCCTTGGTATCTGCGGTTCTTAACAACGCTTCAATACCAGTTTAAAACACGTTTAATAGTTTTCGCGAATTAAGTGGTGCGACATTTAGGTCACCAGGTGACACATGGTTTTACCTGTGTAATACAGCCAGATCGACAGTTTTTCGCCCTTTCGGCATTAACAACTTTAAACTAAGAATGTTAGATTGTAATAACTCCGAATAGACCGGACATACTAAGTTTTACAATTGCCATCTAATTTGACACGGATCAAATTGAACGGGTTAAAGCTTAAAGAGGGTTTGTTGCTAAAGGTATGGCAGATCGATTATTATATTCGCGTCATCGGTCCGCTTATAACCTTTTACAGATATGTCACGAACTTATTGAGTATGTCTGCTTAGTGAGACTCGACAGCGCCTATATCTATACCACTGCCCTTCGGCCTAGGGTTTCCATAAAAGTCAATATTTATGCCAAGTCCCGGCATTCCAGAATCAATCTCCGATACGCCCTCTCGTAGCCTTAGGTCGCCGTTTTCATAATCAACAAAGGTATCTGTTTTGGAACCCACTGTGGAGTTTCTAAGAAGCACGACGCCCTTTTTATCCATTTTGAAGCTGTGAGCAATGTTATTTGCCACGAGATTCCCATTCGATAGCCTTCCGTCTTGGTGTTTGCCTATACTAATCCAAGCGGGTCCTGGACGAGATCTATTCGGATCAATTACAGTGTTATTGACAATTCTAACATTCTGAGCACCGAGGACAGTAATCCCGTGCCAATGATCCGTGATTACAATATTGTTCTCTATTACCCAGTTCACGTACATACCGCCGAACAGACCAATGCCCTGCATTTTGCAGCGAAACGGCTGATCGGGATCCTCATAGGCCAGAAATAAGTTGCGCCGCAAGGTAACGTCCTTAACTTCTCCTGTTCCTACTTTGCCATCTTTCCCATGCGACCATGATTGGAAACCATCGTCATGGTTTTTATTTACGGTAATACAATTCTTTACGGTGTTTTGCTCAAACAACGCGTGGTCTCCCAGTCCGCGAAGACCATCACCTGCAAATCTATTCACTTCGTTACCGATCACTTTGGTGTATTTGCCAATGACCGTAATTCCAAAATCTACATTGCTAACGACATTGTTCCTAAGTTCAATATCGTTGCCCTCAATACGCATTCCATGAGATGTTTTTGTATTCCAATCACTTTTGGACCAGTTGCTGACATCTGGCGCTGAAAAAACACTAAGTCCTTCAAGAATAATCTGGCTAGAGCTTTTGCCAACATAGATAATACTCTTGGGTGCTGGCCTATCAGAAAAAGACGGGCTAATTGTCAAGTTTCGCAAATGTAAATTTTTGCTATCATTAATTCTTAAACTGAAAAGCCTCGCGGCTTTGCCTGGCTGCCCAGAAATGAAGGTTCTTTTTGAAAATTTACGACCCTCTAATTTCAGAGAACCAAAAAACCCATCTAATAGAACAACCTCGTCACCACTTTTGACTATTTCTTCTGTGAACAGACGCTGTAGGTCCGACCACGGAGCAGCATGGCTTCCGTCTGCCTGAGCTGATTCGACTGCCATAGCGCTGACAAAATGTTGCCTTGCGTATGCGGGGGCACCAATCACAAGAATAATGCCAAATGCCATCACCGGGAAATTGATTACATTTAAAAAGCGGTGCATATTAATTACTTCTTCTTTAACCAACAATAGAAAAAAGTGATCCTCACAATCGGCATGATTATACAAAATGAAATTGTTTGCCAAAGCATTATTTTCTCCAATCGTCTGACACGCCCATTCTTTTGGAATTTAATGAGTTTAAGTGGAGCTATGCTGACGGCATGATCTTCGCCGACACGAAATACTGCGGGTAAGAAACGAAACAGTAAGTAATCAATCAGGTATCGCTAGTGCTTTCGAACCAGCTTAAACCGTCGCAGCAAACCTAACCCTACGAGCGCAGCACCAAAGAGAGGCAGCGCGGCGGGTAGAGGCACAGCAGACAGAGTGACGTTATCTATACTCCAATGACTAGCGGGGGCCATGCTTCCGTATTCGCCACCTTCTCCATCATCACCTAATAGCGGTGAGAGAAGTGAAATAGTTAGTGAGTCCAAATTCTCGAAAGCGCTTCCGAAATGATACGTAGTGTCAACGTCATTCATCTGGAATAGTGTGGTCGCAACGGTCGAACCATTACGTTCACCAACAAGCTCCGCATTTAAGTATTTGGCTCCTTCAATACTTCCGTCTTCAAACACATGATAGTAACCCCAAGAGCCAGGAATATAATCAAAGCTAACAGCATCGAAACGTCCTTCCATTGAGAAAGCTATGGAATCTGTAAAAGGCGTGGTTCCATAGTCATCCATGTGAGCGGTCCCTGAATGACCGTGATAAGCCAAGCCGCCATAGCCGTCTACTTCAGCGAGGATACCATCTTCGCTGTATGGGGCAGTAGATATGCTATTACCCGTAAGACCCACAAACGTCATCACATTGGCAAACGCAGTAAACGGAAGCATAAACAGAATAAAAGCGAGTATTCGTACCATAGTCAGCCCTCCCACAGGTTGAGCAACGATAGATACGAAGCGCTAAAAAAGTCAATTTATTTATAACTTATGGTTAATTTTCCACAAGAGTTCGAAGGATGAAGATTCTATCAGGCACATCAGACCAGTACGGTTCCTTTGTGGCAGTTGATGCGACGGACCTAAAAACTCGTGAGACTGGTCTATCAAGCTCAACAGCTTATCGGTCCAGAAATTTTGAACTAACCATATTTTGGCAATGAAAACGACAATGGAAACTCGAGCCAAATTGAATATCTCTAGCAGTAAAACCAAGGTCGTTACCGGTAAAACTATGTGTCGTGCTACAACAGGATAGCAAAATGGGCCTTCTCCAGAAAAGGTGAAGCAGGCTTCACTAATTGCGACATCACCTATTTCAGTGTACGCAATTTTAACCTCATACGGCACACCCGCTTTAACATTTTTCGACTACCGTCAGTGACGTTAGTTCTACAAGGTTTTCATCTACGGGCGTTGTCTGTGTTCTATAAAGTTTTCATCTACGGGTGTCGTCTGGCATCCAACCAAGACGCTGGCTATTGTGATAACCAAAGTAACAATGAGAAATTTCAATTTCATGATTTTATATTCCTCCTGATTACATTAGGGATGATTTTTATTATTGAAACAAGCCCCCCCTTCACGAAAACATAACTGTTGTTTTGTGTAGCACGATGATGAAAGCAATTGTCAAGATGGAAAAACCCTTGAGGTAAAACAATGAGCCGCGCTACAGATAGCAATAAGATTTTTCTTTACTCATTATTTTAATTGGTCGGGGCGAGAGGATTCGAACCTCCGACCCCATCGTTCCGAACAATGTGCGCTACCAGGCTGCGCTACGCCCCGACCGGTGGCAGGTATGCCAATAGACGCATTTTATACGCCCTATGTTGCGCCTTCTGCAAGCGCGAATTGAGTATTTAGAGGCGCCTAATAGGCGCGCTCGATGGAAAAATCAACGGCATCCTGAAGGGCGGTTTTTATGCCGCTGTCGGGGAATATCCCTAACGCATCCTTGGCCATGGCCCCGTAATGCCGGGCCCGCTCAATCGTGTCTTCCAACGCTTTGTGCTTTTGGATGATCTCAAGCGCCGTTTCAAGATCGCCGTCTTGCTGGTCGCCGCCTTCGACAACCCGTTTCCAGAAGGCACGCTCGTCTTCATTGCCACGGCGGAAAGCGAGAAGCAGCGGAAGGGTGACTTTTCCTTCGCGGAAATCGTCACCAATGGCTTTGCCCAATAACTTCTGTTCGGCAGAATAGTCCAGGGCATCGTCGACGAGCTGGAAGGCGATACCAAGGTTCCGGCCATAGCTTTCAAGGGCTTCGGATTCTGCTTTTGGGCGATCGGCGACGACGGCACCAACCTTACAGGCCGCGGCAAACAGCGCCGCCGTCTTTGACGCGATGACTTTTAGGTAACTGTCTTCAGTGGTGTTGGTATCCCCGATATTCATCAGCTGCATCACTTCACCTTCGGCAATAACAGCCGAGGCATTGGACAGAATGGCGAGAACTTCGAGAGAGCCATCTTCGACCATGAGCTGGAAGGATCTGCTGAACAGGAAGTCCCCCACCAGGACACTGGCCTGATTGCCCCACAGGACATTGGCCGTTTCATTGCCACGACGCAGATCACTTTCATCGACCACGTCATCATGGAGGAGGGTTGCCGTGTGAATAAATTCAACACAGGCTGCGAGCTTCTTGGCACGGTCTCCTTCATATCCGCATAGGTTGGCTGCACCTAAGGTTAGCACCGGCCGCAATCTTTTGCCGCCGGCAGCGATCAGGTGTTTGGCCAACGTCGGAATCAGCTCAACCTCACTGTGCATGCGATTGAGAATGATCTGGTTAGTCTCCTCCAGATCCGCTTGAATAATATCCATCAAGGGCTGCAAGGATGCTTTGCCTTGCTGGTTTTTCCGGTCTTCTATATTGACAATAACGGCCACGTTCGCCTCGTTCGTCTGTACATGCTTAGGACTTTGATTTGGGGTGAGCATAGCTTAAGATCAAGCCCGGTCAAGTAACAGCCCGGGGCAAACTTCAATTTCTGCCAGTCCGGATCTATTTGTAGGAGCACAGACCCCTTGAAAGAGTTAATACGTAGCAATGATCCCGTGCTCATTTCCTATATTCTGGCGGTTTTGGCCGAAGAGGAAATTGAAGCGGTCGTACTTGATGAGCATACCTCCATCCTGGAAGGCAGCATCGGCGCAATTCAGAAAAGGGTGATGGTTCTTTCCGAGAAAATAGTGCAAGCGAAGCGGGTTCTGGAAGATCTGGATCTGGCCGATGAAATAAGCGAAAAATGACGGGTTTACAGACAACAATAGACGGTTTTTTGGACAATACCTTGAAGGTACAGCAACCCCATGCTGGCTTTCGTGCAGGATCCGACGCCGTTTTACTGGCTGCGGCTGTCGAGGCGCGAGGCGCAATCTCCGTCCTAGATGTCGGATGCGGCGTTGGTACAGCTGGATTATGCCTTTTACATCGATTGCCTGAGGCATCTCTCTGGGGACTTGAGTTGCAGTCGGAACTCGCAGAGCTGGGCACGGAAAATGCGGCGCTCAATGATATGTCCGAACGGGCCAATATAATGCTGGCCGATATTGCTGATCGAAATACTTTCCGCAAGAAGTTGGGCCCTGACCGAAAGCCGTTTCTGGAGGCAGGCTTTGACCATGTCATCACAAACCCGCCCTTTTATGAAAAAGGGCGGGCACAAAATGCGCAGACAGTGAATAAAGCGCTCGCTCATATTGAAAGCAATGTGGATCTTGCTGCCTGGTTGCAGTTTTGTGTTGCCCGGACGAAATCAAAGGGCTTCGTAACTGTTATTCATCGGACGGATCGACTGGCAGAGATTTTATCCGTCTTGTCCGAACAGTGTGGCAGCCTTTGTGTGACCCCCCTTTGGCCAGACGCCGATGGTCCCGCGAAAAGAGTGATCGTACAGGCTCTGAAAGGCGGGAAGGGGCCTCTGCAGCTGAATAATGGCCTCATCCTTCATGATGCGGACGGACTGCCGACGCATTCAGCAGAGCTGATTCTGCGCCACGGAGCCTCCCTTAATCATGCGACGAGTCGAAAATACTTGTAGATACAGATCAAATCCTTACTTTAACGCTCATGAAAATATCAGAATTAATAGCCAAGACACCGCTGAAACGGTTTGTCGAAAAATCGCCCGTCGTGGCCGTTCTCCCTCTATATGGAGTGATTGCCTCCGGTGGTGGCAAGCTGCGCGGGGAAAATATCAATTTGTCGGGTATGGCGGAGAAAATAGAAGACGCCTTCTCAACAAAAAACCTGAGCGCTGTTGCGCTGCCCATAAATTCACCTGGCGGTTCACCGGTGCAATCTTCACTGATTTTCGATCGTATTCGTCAATTGGCCGACGAAAAGGAGATCCCGGTTTATGCCTTTGCCGAAGATGTCATGGCATCCGGGGGATATTGGTTGGGACTTTGCGCGGATGAAATTTACGTCAACCAGAATTCAGTGGTTGGATCCATCGGTGTTGTCTCTGCCGGTTTCGGTTTTACGGCGTTGCTGGAAAAGGTAGGCGTTGAGCGTCGCGCATATTCGGCCGGCGAGAACAAGATGAAACTTGACCCTTTCAGCCCGGAAAAAGAAGATGACGTTGTTTGGCTTAAAAAACTGCAAACCGAAATCCATGAAAATTTCAAGGATTTGGTCAAAAATAGACGCGGCGATCGGTTAAAAAAACGCAAGGACAAAGAGCTGTTTTCAGGCGATGTCTGGACAGGTCCGAAAGCGGTTGAGCTGGGACTGGTCGACGGTATTGCTGATATTCGGTCCTTTATGCGTGAAAAATACGGCGAGAAAGTCAAATTCAAGCGGTTTGAAGGTCGGCAAGGCTTCCTGCAGCGAAAGTTGGGCCTCGGCGCCTCTGTTGGCGAAGAGGCCGTGGAGACATTTATTGCCGCGGTAAAAAACCAGGCAGCCTGGGGTCGATTTGGATTATGATTCGCCCTGGCTTAGATAGGAGTGGCCACTAGATGTTCTCACCGACAAAAATCATTTTTATCGTGATAGCTATTGCGCTGGTCTATTTTGGCAATAAATTCTATCGATCTACCATTGCGCCAAACTTGGAAAAGAATAAAAAGAACGCGGAATTCAAAGGCCGGTCGTCCGATAAAATGCTCGACCTGGAAGAATGTCCAAGCTGTGGCTCCTTTGTTGCAGACCTGTCGGAACATAGTTGTAAAAGCGGAAAATAAACCACCGTTTCAATGCCGGTTGACCGCGGCCAGCCTGACCCTTATGTTGCGGCGCACCTATCAACAAGCAGTCTATGGTCAGTATTATGGCGAATAATGTGGCGTCTTCGCCGTCAACTTCTTTTCAGGACCTGATCCTGACATTACAACATTTCTGGTCTGAAAAGGGATGCGTCATTCTGCAACCCTATGATTTGGAGGTGGGCGCCGGGACTTTTCATCCAGCAACAACATTACGGTCACTGGGACCGGAGCCTTGGAATGCGGCTTATGTTCAACCGTCTCGCCGTCCAACAGACGGGCGATATGGTGAAAATCCAAACCGCGGCCAACATTACTACCAGTTTCAGGTTTTGCTAAAGCCATCTCCAGACAACATCCAGCAACTCTATCTGGAAAGCATTTATGCTTTGGGAATTGATCCCAAGTCCCATGATATCCGTTTCGTCGAAGATGATTGGGAAAGCCCGACATTGGGCGCATGGGGATTGGGTTGGGAAGTTTGGTGTGACGGGATGGAGGTTAGCCAATTCACCTTTTTCCAGCAAGTCGGTGGTTTCGAATGTAATCCAGTTTCCGGTGAACTCACCTACGGATTGGAGCGCCTTGCCATGTATGTGCAGGGTGTTGATCGTATGTATGATCTGGCCTGGAACAACGATGGCGTGACATATGGTGACGTTTTCTTGCAGAATGAACAGGAATTTTCAGCCTATAATTTCGAGCATTCAAATGTCGACATTCTATTGCAGCATTTTAAAGATGCTGAAATTCAATGCCAGGAAATACTGGATGCGGGCCTCTCTCTGCCAGCTTACGATCAATGCATGAAAGCCAGTCATGTCTTTAACCTTCTGGATGCTCGGGGGGTTATCAGTGTGACAGAGCGTGCGGCTTATATCGGCAGAGTGCGGGCGCTCGCCAAAGGCTGTGCGACGCAATGGCTGCGCGGTCGTGGACATCTGGCGGAGGACGTATAAATGGCTGAGTTGCTGTTGGAATTGTTCTCCGAAGAAATTCCCGCCCGGATGCAAAATAAAGCCGCTGCAGATCTTGCACGATTGATCGGCGACGGCTTGAAAGCAGCTGGTCTTAAATTCGACAAGGCGACAGGATATGTAACGGCCCGTCGGTTAACCGTCGTTGTTGACGGATTGCCGACATCTCAACCGGATGTTTCCGAAGAACGTCGCGGTCCCCGAGTGGGAGCGCCGGATAAGGCCGTTGACGGATTTTTAAAATCGGCAAAGCTAAATCGGGATCAACTGGAAGAGCGTGAGACTGAAAAGGGTCATTTTTATTACGCTGTGATTGAGACGAAGGGGCGGAATACGGCCGACGTTTTACCGGATCTTCTGAATACAGCTATTTCCGCATTACATTGGCCAAAACCCATGAAATGGGGAAGTTACGACGCGCGATGGGTGCGCCCGCTGCATAATATTCTATGTCTGTTTGACGGTGCTGTTCTACCGCTTGTCTGGGAACATTTCACCGCGAATAACCAAACATTTGGCCATCGTTTTATGGCACCGGACGCGCTGGATATTAAAAATTTTTCGGATTATCAGATAAAATTAAAATCTGCTTTCGTGGTTCTGGATGCGGCGGAGCGTCGCGCCATCATCGAGAAGGATGCGACCCGGCTGGCGACAGAAGAAGGCCTGGCCCTAATCGACGATCCGGCCCTTGTCAGTGAAGTGGCAGGACTTGTTGAATGGCCGGAAAGTCTTATCGGATCAATTGACGCACAGTTTATGGATGTCCCGCAAGAAGCGCTGATATCGGCGATGCGCAGTCATCAGAAATATTTTTCAGTACAGGATGACACGGGTAAAATGGCGTCCCGCTTTATTGTGGTGGCAAATTTGCGGGCTGAAGACGGCGGGGCACAAATTGTGGCGGGTAACGAGCGGGTGCTGAGCGCCCGGCTTGCGGATGCAAAGTTCTTCTGGGATCTGGATCGGAAAAACACCCTTGAAAGCCGGGTGAGCCAGCTGGAGAACATTATTTTCCACGCCAAGCTCGGCACGGTCCGGCAAAAAATTTCGCGGGTTGTCGAGCTCTGTGCCGCGATCGCTCCTTTTGTTCCCGGTGCAGATCCCGCTCTTTGCTCCCGGGCGGCGTTGTTGGCGAAAGCCGATCTTTCGACAGAAATGGTCGGCGAGTTTGCGGATTTACAAGGCCTCATGGGGCGGTATTACGCGGAACATGACGGAGAAGATGCGGCTGTTGCCAAGGCAATTGAAGAGCATTATTCGCCGTTGGGCCCGAAAGACGATTGTCCATCCGATCCGACAAGCGTGGTCGTCGCTCTAGCCGACAAAATCGATACGCTGGTTGGCTTTTTTGCCATTGATGAAAAACCCACGGGCTCAAAGGATCCGTACGCATTGCGCCGTGCAGCGCTGGGCGTGATCCGGCTGGTGATTGAGAATAATCTTCGATTACCGTTGCTGGATATATTTGACAAGTCCAACGACTTGCAGGACGTTTCTGAAGATTTGAATAAAGTAGGCCTACTCGGATTTTTTGCGGATCGCTTGAAAGTTCATTTGAAGGAACAAAATGTCCGGCACGACTATATAACAGCGGTTTTTGCACTGGGTGGGGTAAGTGATCTTGTCCGCTTGATGGCCCAAGTTGGCGCATTGTCAATCTTTCTCGGATCGGATGATGGCGCGAATTTGTTGATTGCCTATCGTCGGGCGGCCAATATTCTACGGATTGAAGAGAAGAAAGATGGACAGTCTTACAATCAGGATATTGACAGCACCTTGCTCTCTGAAGTGGCTGAAATTGCACTTGCGGCACGTCTTGATGACCTTACTGGGCTGGTTTCCGGCTCGATCAATCATGATGAGTTTGAAGCCGCCGGGATTGCAGCGGCGACGCTACGTAAACCCGTAGATGATTTCTTTGAAAAGGTAACAGTCAATGCCGAGGATCCTGAAATCCGGGCAAACCGGCTACGATTATTATCCGGCATCCGTAATCTCTTAGATAAACTGGCGGACCTGTCAAAAATCGAAGGCTAAAATTTACCTTTACCATTTAGACGTGACGTATTCGAAACCTGAAAGTAGGACTTGAAATGACGAAGTGGGTATATTCTTTTGGCGATGGCATAGCAGACGGCACTGCTGAGATGCGGAACCTTCTTGGCGGTAAGGGTGCAAATCTTGCCGAAATGAGCAATCTCGATTTGCCAGTGCCTTCAGGTTTTACACTGACGACCGAAGTATGTACGACGTATCTCGAACAGAATGAAACCTATCCCGATACCCTGGATGAACAGGTCGATGATGCCATTGCGCAGATAGAGCAATCGGTCGGTGGCGGGTTTGGTAATCCTGAGCAGCCGTTGTTGGTTTCTGTTCGGTCCGGAGCCCGGGCGTCAATGCCAGGCATGATGGATACAGTTCTTAATTTGGGGCTCAATGACGAGACAGTGGCAGGGCTGGAAAGACAAAGCGGTGACAAACGCTTTGCTTATGACAGTTACCGCCGCTTTATCCAGATGTATTCTGACGTGGTTCTCGGTGTTGATCATTATCACTTCGAAGAGTTGCTGGAAATTCTGAAGGAAGAAAACGGTTATTTCCTCGATACGGATTTGCAAGCAAATGATTGGGAAACTCTCGTAGGACGCTACAAAGCGAAAGTTGAAGAAGAGCTCGGTCGGCCGTTCCCGCAAAATGTACAGGATCAGTTATGGGGGGCCATTGGTGCGGTATTCGGCTCCTGGATGAACCAACGGGCGATTACGTATCGCCGGTTGCACGAGATCCCGGCAAGCTGGGGAACAGCGGTCAATGTCCAGGCCATGGTGTTTGGAAATATGGGTGATGACAGTGCAACTGGAGTTGCCTTTACCCGGGATCCCTCGACGGGCGAAAAAATATTTTACGGTGAATTTCTGGTCAATGCCCAAGGCGAAGATGTCGTTGCGGGTATTCGGACACCGCAAAATCTGACAGAACAGTCCCGATTGGACGCGGGCGCTGACGCGCTTTCCATGGAGGAAATTTTCCCGGAAGTCTACGGACAGCTGGTGGAGGTTTACAAGCGCCTTGAAGCTCATTACCGGGATATGCAAGATATCGAATTCACGGTGCAACAGGGAAAACTCTGGATGTTGCAAACCCGTTCAGGCAAGCGAACGGCCAAAGCCGCTCTTAAAATTGCCATTGATATGGTGGAAGAAGGGCTTATCGATAAAGAAGAAGCGATAAAGCGAATTGATCCGGCATCCCTTGATCAATTGCTGCATCCAACATTGGACCCAGATGCAGAGCGCAATATCATTGCCCGCGGTCTCCCTGCAAGTCCTGGTGCCGCTTCCGGTGAAATTGTCTTCAATAGCGACGAAGCTGAAAGTATGGCCAGTGATGGTAAGTCGGTAATTTTGGTGCGGGTGGAGACAAGTCCTGAAGACATCCATGGTATGCATGCGGCGAAAGGTATTCTTACCAGTCGCGGCGGTATGACCAGTCATGCGGCAGTTGTCGCACGTGGCATGGGTCGCGCCTGTGTCTCCGGTGCCGGGGCGCTGAATATCGATTACAAAAATCAGACTTTAAGTGTTCTGGGTGAAACCTATCAAAAAGGCGACATAATCACTATTGATGGTGGCTGTGGTGAGGTCATGCTGGGCTCTGTCGAAATGATCATGCCTGAATTGTCCGGCGAGTTTGGAGAGTTAATGTCCTGGGCTGACGAAATTCGGCGGATGAAAGTACGGACCAACGCGGAAACGCCTTTGGATGCGAAGACGGCTCGTAAATTTGGTGCTGAAGGCGTTGGCCTCTGCCGGACGGAACATATGTTTTTTGACGCCGATAGAATCATCGCTGTACGACAGATGATATTGGCTGAAGATCTGGCGGACCGTCAGGCGGCACTAGACAAGCTTCTCCCGGTTCAGCGTGCGGATTTCGTTGAACTGTTCCGGATTATGGCCGGGCTCCCCGTTACAATCCGTCTATTGGATCCGCCATTGCATGAATTCCTGCCGAAAACGGATGCGGAAATTGACAGTTTGGCGGAAGCGCTTGGCGCCGACGCGGGTAAACTCCGACATCGGGCGCTTCAATTGCATGAATTTAATCCCATGCTGGGTCATCGTGGTTGCAGACTTGGTATTTCTTTCCCCGAAATCTATGAAATGCAGGCACGTGCCATTCTCGAGGCAGCTGCTGAGATTTCGAAGGAATTGGGAGAAACCGTTGTACCAGAGATTATGATCCCGTTGGTAGCAACCAAACGAGAACTTGAAATCCTAAAACAAAAAATAGAAGCCGTCGCTGACGCCGTGAAGGAAGAAAGTGGCAAATCTGTCGATTATTTAATCGGGACCATGATTGAATTGCCCCGGGCGGCTTTGCGCGCCGGCGACATTGCAGAAGAAGCAGAGTTCTTCTCGTTCGGCACCAATGACTTGACGCAGACGACGTATGGGATCAGCCGAGACGATAGTGGTTCCTTCCTGGATGATTATGTGGAGCAGGGGATATACGAAATTGATCCCTTCGTGTCATTGGATCAGGAAGGCGTGGGCGAGCTGGTGGAAATCGCCGTCAAGCGCGGTCGTGAAACACGAGAAGATATCAAGCTTGGTATCTGCGGTGAACATGGTGGCGATCCGAACAGTATTGATTTTTGCGAAAGAGTTGGTCTGGACTACGTATCCTGCTCACCTTATCGGGTGCCCATCGCCCGGCTAGCAGCCGCGCAAGCGGCTCTGGGGCTGCAAAGGGTCTCAGAAGCTTAGGATAAGAAAAGCTCGGTTGTTGCCGGGCTTTTTTATATAGGCTACTCAATCACAATTCTTGGCCCTGTTTGACCCAGATTTTCTTCAATTTTTTCTTGAACACGCTCGCCGAGAGCTTTGTAAATTTTTGCATGAGCACTTTCGGGTTCCGTTGCTGTAATGGGCGTTCCGGCATCCGACGTTTTACGAATGTCCATATGTAAAGGAACTTCACCGAGGAAATCCACGTCCAGTTCCGCGGCTGTTTCGCGGGCGCCGCCATGACCGAAAATATCTGATCTCTCTCCGCAGGAGGGGCAGAGGAAATAGCTCATATTTTCAACTATGCCCATTACGGGCACATCTACCTTCTTGAACATATTCAATCCCTTGCGGGCATCAAGTAATGCAATATCTTGAGGCGTAGAGATAATCACAGCACCGGTAAGCGGGACTTTTTGCGCCATTGTCAATTGTGCATCGCCTGTTCCGGGCGGCATATCAACAACCAATACATCCAGTTCTCCCCAGGCAACATCAAAGACCATTTGCTGAAGGGCGCTCATTATCATCGGGCCGCGCCAGATCATCGGAGTATCTTCTTCCACCAGAAAACCCATGGACATGACTTTCAATCCCCATTTTTCCATGGGAATGAGTTTCTTACCATCTTTAGAATCGGGCTTTCCCGAGATCCCCAGCATCCGTGGGAGGGAGGGACCATATACATCCGCATCCAGCATGCCGACTTTCAACCCCTGCGCCTGCAGGCCGAGCGCTATATTTACGGCGCAGGTTGATTTCCCGACGCCTCCTTTACCTGAGGCAATGGCAACAATTGCGGCGACGCCGGGAACATCCGGTTTTTGCGAAGGCTGCTGCTGTTGCGGTGGTGGCGGCGTTTTTTGTGCTGGAGCAGCGGGTGCCTGTTCGGCTGTCATTACTGCACTGACTGAGGAAATGCCGTTTAATGCAAATACGGCGTCTTCACACTGCTTACGAATGATTTCCATTTCGTTTGCATCGGCCGGGTTAATTTCCAAAGCGAATCCAACATTGCCTTCTTTAACGACCAAACCACTGATTATCCCCAGTTCTACGACGTTTCTGCCGGATTTCGGCTCAATAATCTTCTCCAGACAACTGAGAATGATTTGCTCATTTATCACTGACATGCTTGACAACTCCGACTTGAACACAAAATGGATAGCGTAACGCTTAGAATTACTTATGTAGGTACGTTGCAGAAATGTGCAGGGTGTCATATAACGCGACTACGTAAAGTTAGCAAACGCGCAAATCCGCGCAGTATAAAGGAGAGACGATCTCATGCCTTGGAGCAATCAGGGTGGTAACGACGGAGGCTGGCAAGGCGGCGGTGGAAATCGCGGACCTTGGGGGCAGGGACCAAGTGGTCAGCAACCCCCCAATCTGGAAGATATTATCAAAAAAGGTCAGGAACGATTTAAAGACGTCATTCCCGGTGGAAGTGGCGGTAAATTTGGATTACTGATTGTTCTGCTCGTTGCCATCACCGCATGGCTATTGAGTGGATTCTATAAAGTCGAGACAACGGAACAAGGAGTGGTCTTACGTTTCGGCAAATGGGTCAATACGACACAACCGGGGCTGAATTATCATTACCCCTATCCGATCGAAACGGTTCTGACACCGCAGGTAACGAAAATCAACTCGGTTGAAGTCGGTTTTCGCGCGACGCGTAATGGCGGTACGACACCGGTTGAAGCCGAAAGCTTGATGTTGACCGGCGATGAAAATATTGTTGATGTCGGTTTTACGGTCCTTTGGAAGATCAAAGATGCCGGAAAATATCTGTTTAATGTTGACGACCCTGAGCAGACCATCAAGGCCGTTGCAGAAAGCGCCATGCGCGAAGTCGTTGGCAGGACAGACCTGACAGCAGCAATTACCGAAGGACGTTTGCTGGTTGAAACGGAAGTGCGTAAGCGTTTGCAAGAAGTCTTGAATGAATATGGGACGGGCGTTGATATTGCCCAAGTACAACTGAAAAATGCGGAGCCACCTAGCCAGGTTATCGCGTCTTTCCGTGATGTGCAGGCAGCTGAAGCCGACAAAGAACGGGCGCAGAATGAAGCGCTGGCTTATTCCAACGATATCATACCCCGGGCCCGTGGTCGGGCAGAGCAAGTGCGCCAGCAAGCCGAAGGTTATAAACAACAGGTAATCGCTGAAGCGGAAGGTGAGGCTGCTCGTTTCATCTCAATTTACAATGAGTATGTGAAAGCACCGTATGTGACCCGCCAACGGATCTATCTTGAAAGTCTGCAGGAAGTTTTTACCGGCAAGAAGAAGATCATAATAGACGGGGGTAAGTCTGGAGCTTCAAATGTTGTGCCATACTTGCCGCTGAACGAATTGCAAAAAGGAGTGACCAACAAATGAACAGAACATTCCTAACAGTCATTGCAATTTTGCTGGTAGCCGGCGGCTTTGTTGCGGCAAGTTCAATGTTTACTGTGTACCAATCTGAGCAAGCCATTGTTATGCAATTTGGTAAACCTAAGAATGTAATCCAGGAGCCGGGTTTACAGTTCAAAATCCCGTTTGTTCAAGACGTTGTCTTTGTCGATAAGCGGGTTTTGTCGGTCAGTACGAAACGTGAAGAAGTTGTCACGTTGGACCAGAAGCGTCTGATGGTGGATAGTTTTGCGCGGTTCCGGATCGCCAATCCTTTGCTATATTACCAGTCATTTGGGAATATTCAAATTGCCTATCAGCGCTTGGAAACAATCCTGAACTCGCAATTACGACAAAATTTGGGCCGTCAGATCCTGACAAATATTGTGTCCGGTGAACGGTCAAATTTGATGAACCAGATCAAGACGCAAGTGAATGTCGAAGCGAAAGCATCGGGCATCGAAGTCGTGGATGTGCGGATTGTTCGGGCTGACCTGCCGCAGGAAAACAGTGAAAAAGTTTTCGAGCGTATGCGATCACAGCGTGAACAGGAAGCCAAGGAGATCCGCGCTACAGGTGCGGAAATTGCGCAGCGTATCAAAGCCAATGCGGATAAGGAACGGACAGTCTTGCTGGCGGAAGCACAGCGTGATTCTGAAATCCTCCGGGGTACGGGCGATGGTGAAAAGAACCGTATCTTTGCGGATGCATTCGGTAAAGATCCTGATTTCTTCTCTTTCTATCGGTCCATGCAAGCGTATCGGGAATCGATCTCGGATGATGATACGTCCATGGTCTTGTCGCCGGATTCTGAATTCTTCCGGTTCTTTGATCAGGAAAATGTGAATACAAATAAAGCAAACTAATGTTTTATTTTGCTAAGGCCCGCAAACTATTTGCGGGCCTTAGCTTTTGGAGGTCGCGTGGTATCTGATTTTATTCTGGCGGGAGCACTCATTTTGTTTATTGAAGGTGCTCTTTATGCGCTTTTTCCGGATGGCATGAAGAAAATGATGGTTTCGGTTCTTGATACGCCCAGTCATATTTTGCGCATATTTGGCCTTGTCGCTGCAATAGCAGGCGTTATCATTGTATGGTTTCTGCGCGGATAGGTCCCTTAGGCAAGGTGATTTTCACAGGTTCGAGAGTAAAGCACTATTCTTTAGCCTATATATGTACATTACACATTTTTGCCTTATTTGATTTCTAGGTAACTATCCAGAGTGCTTTCGCGGTGTTTAACCGTTCGGAAGAGAGTTGCGTCATCAGTTGTTCTTCTGCCCGCAGTATGGCTATATATTTATTGTCATAGGCAGGTGGTGTTAATCGGAGGAAATAAGGTCTTGTATAATAGATATCCAGAGGTGCCGAAAAAGGCAGAAGTTAGAGCGCGGCAAGCAGAAAACCCTCTCTCACGAGAGAGTAGATACGGTTTGCTCGTCCTCTCGGCGGTAACGGTTTTCGTCTTCACAGTAGGTCTTGCTTTAAATGCCAAAGCACGCGGTGCTCCGGAAAGCTTTGCTGACCTTGTTGAGCAACTGTCACCAGCCGTTGTCAATATTTCTACGACCCAAACTGTTAAGTCCGGCGGCGGTGGCGGCGTTCCGCAATTGCCTGAAGGGCATCCTTTTGAAGATTTCTTCAAAGATTTCGGACCAAAAGGTAAGGACGGAGAGCGAAGCCGCAAGGCAACTTCATTAGGATCCGGATTTGTTGTGGACGCGAAAGCCGGATACGTCATTACGAACAATCATGTGATTGATGGTGCGGATGAGATTACAGTTGTTTTCACGGACGGTGAAAAGCTTCCTGCAACGTTGGTCGGGACGGACCCCAAAACAGATATTGCAGTTTTGAAAGTAGATCCAAATGGCCATGAATTGGTGGGCGTGAATTGGGGAGATAGCGAAAAATCCCGGGTTGGCGACTGGGTGCTTGCCATTGGAAATCCCTATGGGTTAGGCGGGACTGTAACAGCCGGGATTATCTCTGCGGATAATCGTGATATTCGGTCCGGTCCTTATGACGACTATATTCAAACAGACGCCTCTATCAATAAAGGTAACTCCGGCGGTCCTTTGTTTAATATGGATGGTGAGGTTATCGGAATTAATACGGCAATCTTCTCGCAATCGGGTGGCAGTATCGGGATTGGCTTTTCTATCCCATCGCAACTCGCGGAACCTGTCGTCAAGCAATTGATCGAATTTGGTAAAACACGTCGTGGATGGCTTGGTGTTGTAATTCAGCCAGTAACCGAAGAATTTGCTGAAAGCCTCGATCTTAAAAGCACGGACGGTGTCCTGGTTGCCGGTGTTCCAGAAGAAGGGCCGGCCTTTAAAGCGGGAATTAAAGCTGGTGACGTTATTTTGGAATTCAATGGTGAAGTAGTGACGGAGCCTCGGGAACTTTCCCGTTTGGTTGCGGATACGAAAGTTGGATCGAAAGTAACCGTCGACTTATGGCGCAATGGCGAGAAAAAAGAAGTGACAGTTGTTCTTGGCGAGCTTGAAAAAGCCGAGACACAGATGGCGGCTATTTCACCGGCAGAAATTGGCGATGGAAAATCCGTTGAAAAGCTTGGCATGGAGCTGGCAACCGTCAATGATGGGCTTCGGAAGAAGTTCAACTTGAGCGCCGATGCTGAAGGCGTCGTGATAACAAATGTTGATCCAGCTTCTGAAGCGGCTGAGAAAGATATTCGTCCTGGCGATATCCTATTAGAAGTCCAGTTGGAACCTGTTTCAACGACGGACCAGGTTAAGGCGCAACTCAATGCTATAGCTGATACGGATAAGAAGTCCGTCTTGATGTTGCTTAAACGTGGTCAAAATTCACGCTTCGTGGCATTGAGCCTGGATAAAGACAAGGAATAAGTGTTTCCTGAAAAGGAAAGGGCGCCCTCTTTATGGATGTGGCGCCCTTTTTTATGCGTGACGGAACTCGGTGAAACTATAGCCTAGAAAATAAAGAAGAGTGGTGAGGTCACCATGCCGTATTTGCGCATCTGCTGCTGCGGCTGCTTTTGGTTTCGCATGATAGGAAACGCCAAGCCCGGCGGCTTCTATCATCGGAATATCATTTGCGCCGTCGCCAATAGCCATCGTCAGCGCGCGATCAATTGATTTTTCTTCCATTAATCGGTTTAAAGTATTCAGCTTCGCTTGAGAGTTCAATATTGGTTCTGCAGCAATCCCGGATAGGACGCCATTTTCGAACAGAAGCTCATTGCTTAAATCCATATGAAAGCCTAATGCGTCTCTAATGCGGCTGGTGAAGAAAGTGAAACCGCCAGAAACAAGCGCCGTATAAACCCCGCTTGATGTCAGTGTTGTGAGAAGGGTTCGTGCTCCAGGCATCAAGGCGACGCGTTCCTGGTAAACTTGCTCCAGCACATCTTCCTGAAGTCCCTTGAGCATGGCAACCCGGGCCCGGAAGGCGTCGTTAAAATCCAAGTCGCCGTGCATCGCTTTTTCTGTGATCTCCGAAACTTCCGCTTTCAAGCCGACAAAATCTGCGATTTCATCGATGCATTCCACGGTAATTATCGTACTATCCATATCTGCGAGGAAGAGTTGTTTGCGGCGGCATTCGACCGGTTGAAAACAATAGTCAATCTCCTGCAGCAATGGATCTGTTGCTAAATCGGACTGTATGTTGTGAGAGTCTGCTGCTCTAATCTTAATGTCACACGCAATCTCTTCATGCAGCCATTTGATATCTAGGACCGCGCACTTCATTGCGCTTAGCTTCGCTATCATGTTGTCAGCAATATTGCGCATTGATGCGGGCGCTGTATGATCAGCAACCAAAGTTAATACTGAATTTTTAGCCATCATCACGACAGATCGTCTCCATATGAATAATAATGTTACTTCCATAGTCCGGCAGGAAGGATGCCTTCTTTTAGCAGGGCCAACTGCTAGCGGCAAATCGGCATTAGCGGTTGCCATTGCGCAAGAATTCGATGGTGTCATAATTAACGCAGACAGTATGCAGATCTACAGTGGTCTACATGTTTTAACTGCTCGCCCCAGCCCAGAAGAAGAAGCGGCAGCCCCCCATCGTCTCTATGGCATATTGGCACCGGAAGATTATTGCACTGCCGCGAGATGGCGAGACATGGCGTTGACAGAAATAGAGTCTGTCCGGAATGCCGGTAAGCTACCAGTTGTCGTTGGCGGTACAGGATTATATTTTGATATCCTGACAAAAGGTATCGCAGAGGTTCCAAAAATTTCAGAAGACCTTCGAAAACGTCTTCGCGACAAGCAGCAATCAGAAGGCAATGCGGTTATCCATGCCTTGTTGCGTGATAAAGACCCGGTTATGGCCGACAAACTTAATGAAGGTGATACACAACGGTTACTTCGCGCATTAGAGGTTGTTGAAGAGACCGGCATTCCTCTTGGGGATTGGCATCGAAAAGCACCAAATGGCCCGACTTTGGAGGGGCCGAGATTATGGCTAGCCCTCGCACCTGAACGGCAATGGTTATACGATCGATGTGATAGACGTCTTGACTGGATGGTGGAGTTTGGCGGTGCCCTCGACGAGGTGAGGAGGCTGAGAAATCGCCATCTTGATTTAACGTTGCCGGCAATGAAAGCTTTGGGCGTTCCAGAGCTATTACAGTATATTGACGGTACAATGGAGCTGGAGGCCGCAGTAAACCGTGTAAAAATGCTCACGAGGCGCTATGCAAAACGTCAAATGACATGGGTTCGGAATAAGATGTGCGAAGCAAAACTGTCTTCTGCGCAAGATTTGGAAAGTTTAAGGGAGGAATTCTTTCCATTTATTCGCCGTTTTTTGTTGACCTGAAAGGTTTGACGAGCTAGGTTCCGCAAAATAGCGGTCTTTGGGAAACCATGAGATGAGCTATGAATCGCCCGGGAATTCCTCGGGCGCATTTTTTTCATGTTCTATCAGTTAGAACAAAGCAGACAGATTAGGAAAAGCCGATGGCTAACCAGAAAATGACAGGAGCGGAAATCGTAATTAAGGCCTTGGCAGATCAGGGCGTGGATGTGATTTTTGGATATCCTGGTGGTGCCGTCCTTCCGCTTTATGATGAGCTTTTCAAACAAAATAGCATTCGACATATTCTGGTACGCCAAGAAGGCGGTGCCGTTCACGCGGCAGAAGGGTATGCACGTTCAACCGGGAAGCCGGGAGTTGTCCTTGTGACCTCGGGCCCGGGAGCGACAAATGCGGTCACAGGACTTGCCGATGCATTGATGGACAGTATTCCCATTATCTGCCTGACCGGACAGGTGGCAACACACATGATCGGTAATGATGCCTTTCAGGAAGCGGACACTGTCGGGATTACACGGCCGGTTACCAAACATAATTATCTGGTAAAAGACGCCAACGACATGGCGCGAACAATTCATGAGGCGTTCTATGTTGCCACTAATGGCCGCCCGGGACCGATTGTTGTTGATTTGCCGAAGGATGTTCAGCTTTCAGAAGGAACCTACCAGCCGCCAGGAATGATCAAGCATAAAAGCTATAAGCCGGTAGTTAAAGGTGACTTGAAGGCAATCAAGGCGGCAGTCAAATTAATTGCGGGTGCGAAAAAGCCAGTTTTCTATTCCGGAGGCGGTGTCATTAACTCGGGCCCCAAAGCATCCAAACTGCTTACGCAATTTGTGCGCATGACGGGATACCCGATTACCAACACCTTGATGGGGCTTGGTGGATACCCGGCGTCAGATAAGCAATTCTTGGGCATGTTGGGTATGCACGGCACTTACGAAGCAAATCATGCGATGCATGATTGTGATGTTATGGTGTGTATAGGCGCACGGTTTGATGATCGGATCACTGGCCGGCTAGATGCTTTCTCTCCGCATTCAAAGAAAATCCACGTGGATATCGATCCCTCTTCAATCAACAAAAATATTCCAGTTGATATTCCAATAGTTGGAGACGTTGGTCATGTTCTCGAAGATATGATCAAAATCTGGAAATCCGAGGTTTACAAACCTGATACTGGCGCGCTCAAAAAATGGTGGGCTGAGATTGAGGGGTGGCGGTCAGTAGATTGTCTGAAGTTCGAACAAAAAGGCAAAACGATTAAGCCTCAATACGCGTTGTCATGCCTCAACGACCTGACGAAGGGTATGGATCGATATTTCACCACAGAAGTCGGACAGCATCAGATGTGGGCCGCTCAATATCTGGAGTTTGATGAGCCGAACCGTTGGATGACCTCAGGCGGATTGGGCACAATGGGGTATGGGCTACCTGCCGCCATGGGCGTGCAAATTGCACATCCTGACTCCTTGGTTGTCGATGTCGCCGGTGAAGCTTCTACCATGATGAACATCCAGGAAATGTCGACGATCCTTCAGTATCGATTGCCGGTGAAAATATTCATTCTGAATAATGAGTATATGGGTATGGTCCGTCAGTGGCAGGAGCTTCTGCATGGTGGGCGTTATTCGGAAAGCTATATGGAAAGCCTTCCGGATTTCGTAAAATTGGCGGAAGCTTTCGGCTCAACAGGATTACGCTGCACAGACCCTGCAAAAGTCGATGACTGCATTAAGGAAATGTTGGCGATCGATGGTCCGGTCTTGGTTGATATGGTGGTTGATAAAGAAGAGAATGTCTTTCCGATGGTTCCTTCCGGCGCATCGCATAACGAGATGCTGCTAGGCAGCGAACAGGACAACGAAGGACCGAAGGTAACGTCCGACGGATTATCACTGGTTTAAGCTAAAACCGCTACACGCGAAAAGCTGTGGATTTAAGCAAGGCGCTGGGTTAAAAGAGACCCGCGCTTGTAGAAGGAATGCTATGTAATGGGTCACGATACAGAAATTTTTCGTCATACTATTTCCGTTCTCGTTGATAATGAGTTCGGCGTATTGGCGCGCGTGGTCGGATTATTTTCCGGTCGTGGATACAATATTGAAAGTCTGACGGTTGCGAAAGTCGATGATGAAGACAATCTGTCTCGAATTACAATTGTTACCTCTGGAACATTGATGGTTATTGAACAGATCAAAGCGCAGCTGAACAGGCTTGTTCCCGTGCATAAAATATCTGACTTGACTATTGAAGGACCAAGCGTCGAACGCGAAATGGCATTGGTCAAAGTTATTTGTAAAGGCGAGAAACGTGTCGAAGCGTTACGGATGGCCGATATTTTCAGAGCGAGGGCGATCGATACTACCGAAAATTCGTTTATTTTCGAGGTGACGGGAGTACGGGACAAGGTCAAGGCCTTTATTGCCCTCATGGAGCCGCTCGGAAGTGCAGAAGTTTGTCGAACAGGCGTGGTAGCCATTCGACGAGGTATAGAAACCATCTGACCAGATGGAACAAGTAAACATTATTCAGAATAAGCTATCAAATTAGAAGGAAGAAGAAGATGCGCGTTTATTACGACAGCGATGCCGATGTAAATCTGATCAAAGGTAAAAAAGTTGTCATCGTCGGCTACGGAAGCCAAGGTCATGCCCATGCAAACAACTTGAATGACTCAGGTGTTAAGGAAGTTGCTGTCGCGTTGCGTGAAGGATCTTCCTCCGCGGCGAAAGCCGAAGCAGCTGGCCTTAACGTAATGACACCAGCGGATGCAGCGAAGTGGGCTGACGTTGTCATGATGCTGACACCAGATGAATTGCAAGCTGATATTTACGAATTGGATCTTGCGCCAAATATGAAACAGGGTGCGGCTCTCGTCTTTGCTCATGGTTTGAATGTACATTTCAATCTGATTGAAGCCCGTAGCGATATGGACGTGTTCATGATTGCTCCAAAAGGCCCTGGTCATACAGTGCGGTCCGAATATCAACGCGGCGGCGGAGTTCCCTGTCTTGTTGCGGTTCATCAGGACAGCTCCGGAAATGCGTTGGATATTGCGCTTTCTTATGCCTCTGCCATTGGTGGTGGTCGCGCTGGTATCATTGAAACTTCCTTTAAGGAAGAGTGTGAAACAGACTTATTCGGTGAACAAGCTGTTCTTTGTGGCGGACTGGTAGAATTGATCCGGGCCGGTTTTGAAACGCTTGTAGAAGGCGGTTACGCACCGGAGATGGCCTATTTCGAGTGCTTGCATGAAGTGAAGCTGATTGTTGATCTGATTTATGAAGGTGGTATCGCCAATATGAATTACTCCATCTCCAATACAGCTGAGTATGGAGAGTATGTGACAGGTCCGCGCATTATTACGCCAGAAACCAAGGCAGAAATGAAACGTGTTCTGGATGATATTCAAACCGGTAAATTCACTCGTGACTTCATGCTGGAAAACAAAGTCCGTCAGACAAGCTTTAAAGCTATTCGGGCACGCAACGATGCCCATCCAATTGAAGAGGTTGGCGCTCGTCTTCGGGCAATGATGCCGTGGATCGCTGAAGGCCGTTTGGTCGACAAAGCTAAAAACTAGCAAAATAAATTGTTACTCTGACAAAGCCGGCATTTATGTCGGCTTTGTTATGTTCAGCCTCTGCACATTCTGCTATGCTAGCATCTGCTATCTTTGTCTTTTATAAAGAGAGTATTAAGATTAACGGAATTTGTGTAAATGATCCCTTCCTAGGAGAAATCATTTGCCTGAAAGCCTTGGAAAATCGTAAATAAGATTATTGAAAAAGGTTGGAAAAAATTAACTATCTTCTGCGATAAACATTAGGCTGTTGTAATAGCTTGTCTGTATAAAGCGTCGTTACGGCATAGTAGAATAATATCGGTACTAGGAAAAGCCGGACAATTAGTTCAACTTTTTCAAGCAAGAAATGAGTGCCAGATAATATTTCGATATTGGATTTTGGGGGCAGTCATTGCGTCCAGTTGAAATTGGTGAATGAGGCGAATTAATGTTTTCCAGATTACTCGGTTGGATGTCTGCCGATATGGCAATAGACCTTGGTACAGCAAACACGCTGGTATATGTAAAAGGTCGCGGTATTGTCCTGAACGAACCTTCGGTTGTAGCGATTCTTCATAACAAAGGCAAAAAGCAAGTCCTTGCTGTTGGAGATGAAGCAAAAATGATGTTAGGCCGTACGCCTGGAAACATTGAAGCTATCCGGCCGTTGCGGGATGGTGTGATTGCCGATTTTGAAATTGCCGAAGAAATGATCCGGCATTTTATTCATAAAGTACATAAGCGTCGTAGCTTCGCCCGTCCTTTGATCATCATATGTGTTCCTTCCGGATCGACGGCAGTGGAACGAAAAGCAATTAAGGAAGCCGCTGAAAATGCGGGTGCCCGCCAGGCGATCTTGATCGATGAGCCGATGGCTGCGGCGATCGGTGCCGGTCTTCCTGTTACTGAACCTACCGGGTCCATGGTCGTCGACATCGGTGGTGGAACCACAGAAGTTGCTGTGTTGTCACTTGGTGGTATCGTTTATTCAAAAAGCGTCCGGGTTGGCGGCGATAAGATGGATGAGGCTATTATCGCGTATATCCGTCGCAATCATAATTTGCTTGTCGGTGAAAGTTCTGCTGAACGGATTAAGAAGATGATCGGCTCCGCCTGTCCGCCCGAAGACGGAAATGGGGAAACCATGGAAATTCGGGGCCGGGACCTTATGAACGGCGTACCGAAAGAGCTTGTGATCAGCGAGCGTCAGGTCGCAGAAGCTCTCGCTGAACCAGTGGGCGCCATTATTGAAGCTGTTAAAGTTGCGTTGGAACATACTGCTCCGGAATTGGCAGCAGATATTGTTGATAAAGGGATTGTTTTGACCGGCGGTGGCGGATTGCTTGGGAATTTCGATCATGTACTGCGTCATGCTACCGGATTGCCAGTCTCGATCGCAGAAGAACCCTTATCCTGTGTGGCCATTGGAACTGGCAGGGCGCTTGAAGAACTTAAAACCTTGCGCCATGTTTTAAGCGGTGAATCAAGCAGCTTTTAGTTTGCTTAACTAAAACCAAGATTACCACTGGAGTGCAATTGAATGGCACCTCGACAAGGAAAAGTTTTTAATCTGGCATGGCCGCTGAAAACTATTGTTCAACGGTTTGCCTTTTTAGCCCTTGTCGCAATGTCCATTGCATTATTATTTATTGGTAAGGCCAATATTTCCGGAATTGAGAAGCTTCGAATGGCCACTGCAGATGTTGCGGCACCAATTCTCGCAACGATATCGCAGCCCGTTGACGCCTTCAATCAGGCTGTGGATCGTCTACAGAAGCTTACGAATATTGTTGAAGAAAATGAGCGCTTGCGGGAGGAAAATGCCCGACTGTTGAAATGGCAAGCAGTCGGTCGCTCTCTCTCGAAGGAAAACGAAAACTACCGGCAACTTCTCAATGCTCTTTCAGATCCACTTGTTCTTCCAATTACTGCTCGGGTTGTCGGAGATTCCGGAGGACCTTATGTCCGGACATTGCTGTTAAGCGCAGGACGTCGTGATGGTGTGCGTATTGGCCAAGCCGTTGTCGGCCCTTTGGGATTGGTCGGGCGTATCTCTGAAGTTGGAGAGAAGTCCGCCCGAGTATTGCTACTGACGGATTTGAACTCCCGCATACCTGCGGTTTTGGAGAAATCTCGGCATAAAGGTATTCTTGTCGGCGATAACTCGACGTCTCCAGCACTGGAATTTTTGCCGACCACGGCGGTGGTCGCGGCGGGTGATCGAATCGTAACATCCGGGGACGGGGGCATGCTGCCAGCCGGGAGACCTATTGGTATCGTGTCTTCTGTTTCAGAAAGTAAAATACGCGTTCAGACGTTTACAGATTGGAGCCGACTGGAATTTGTCAGTGTCCTTCGATATGATTTGCCCGGCATGAGCAGTCCCGATGACAATCCGGGCGACATGGGCGAAAGCAGATTGGGTGGAAAGTGACCCCTACAATAACATATCAGCTTAATCGGTTATTGCGTGGAAGTACGCCATTTGTTCTGACTCTTCTGCTGGCTTTGCTCAGCGTTGTCCCTACCGGCATTTCAGGTTTTGCAGTTGTTACGCCGGCGTTTGTATCAATTTCCGTTTTTTATTGGAGTATTCATCGTCCATATCTGATGTCGGCACCTCTGGTTTTTCTAATAGGTATTTTTTCGGATTTCCTAACCGGTGCTCCCTTAGGCCTTACATCTTTGATGTTACTGGCTATTCATGGAATTGCTCTATCGCAGCGCCGGGTTTTTGTTGGAAAGGCTTTTTTACTAACCTGGTGGGGATATTTGCTGGTCGCCTTTAGTATTGCTGTTATCAGCTGGTTGGTTACCTGTCTGTATTCTCTTACCCTAATTCCGCTTACGCCGATCATGACACAATTTATTCTGACGCTGCTTGTGTTTCCCCTTTGCGCCTGGGGATTTGGGTTTTTACAAAATAGCCTGTTGAGGCATACGTAAAATGGCGAAAGATCAGCATAAGGAAAAAGGTCGTTTATTTACACGCCGCGCGCTTATGATGGCGGGCGGGCAAGCTGCTTTGATGTCGGCTCTTGCTGGTCGATTATATTATCTTCAGGTTCTCCACTCCGATCAATATACGACGATGGCAGACGAAAATCGGATGAATATCCAGCTGCTGGCGCCGCTTCGCGGACAGATTGTCGACCGTTTTGGGGTGGAAATTGCCAGTAACCGTCATAATTACCGCGTAGTATTAATCCCGGAACAGACCAAAAGTGTCGAAGAAACGCTTGAAGCCTTGGCGCAATTTGTTCCCTATGAAAAAATCGATCGTGAGTGGGTCCTCAAGGAGGTAAAGAAGAAACGGAGTTTTGTCCCAATTCCGGTTGTTGACAATCTGACCTGGGATCAATTTGCACGGATCAATGTCCATAGCCCGGATCTACCGGGGATCCAAATGGACGTCGGTGCCACCCGAAACTACCCGTACGGCGAATTATTCGCCCATATTGTTGGATATGTTGGGGCAGTATCAGAAAAAGACCTGCAGACTTTGGAGGCTGACCCACTTCTGGAATTGCCAGAGTTCCGCATTGGTAAAAGCGGCATAGAAAAATTTTATGATAAGCCACTTCGGGGAAAGGCCGGCTATAGCCGTGTCGAAGCAAATGCATATGGGCGGATTATTCGTGAGCTGAATAGGGAAGAAGGAACACCGGGGACGGACGCCGTTCTGACCATAGATAAGAAATTGCAAGAATTTACAGCGAGACGTATGGGCACGGAAAGTGCCGCCGCCGTCGTCATGGATATTCATTCAGGTGATATCCTGTCAATGGTATCGGTGCCGGCTTTTGATCCGAACGCATTTGCCAATGGGATCAGTAGTAAAGAGTGGAAAGAACTGGTTTCAAATTCGAAACGACCGCTTGGAAACAAGGCGATTGGCGGGCAATATCCTCCCGGATCCACATTTAAAATGATGGTAGCACTTGCAGCTTTGGAAGCAGGTGTGATTACAGATAGCCATGAAGTATTCTGCCGTGGCCATACGAATTTGGGTAAGCACCGTTTTCATTGCTGGAAACGCGGCGGACACGGAAAACTAAACCTTGAAAATGCAATTTCTCAATCCTGCGATATTTATTTCTATGATATTGCGCGTAAAGTCGGGGTCGATCGTATCGCAGAAATGGCCCGTAGATTCGGACTTGGTGAAAAATTAGATCTCGATATCCATGGAGAACGCGCTGGGCTGATCCCGACAAAAGCCTGGAAATATGCAGTTCAAGGTGTGAAATGGCAAGTAGGAGAAACCTATAATGCCGGTATTGGGCAGGGATTCGTCCTGACGACGCCACTGCAGCTGGCTGTAATGACTTCACGACTTGCCAATGGTGGAAAAGTGGTGAAACCGAGATTGGTTCGATCTGTCGGCGGGCGAGATACGGATGCGCCGGCGTTGGGGGAACCCATCGTTGCTGAGCTTCCCTCAATCGGTATCACGCCTTCATCGCTCAGGACGGTGCTTCGCGGCATGAACAAAGTGGTTAATGGTAAACGCGGGTCTGCGCGTGCGGCGAAGATAAAGACAGAAGGCTGGGAAATGGCCGGAAAAACGGGAACCGCTCAGGTTCGCCGAATATCGAAGAAAGAACGAATAGAGGGTGTTCGCAAGGCGCATGAAAAACCGTGGGAAGAGCGGGACCATGCGTTATTCGTTGGCTTTGCGCCTTATAATGATCCCAGATATGCGGTTGCTGTTATTGTTGAGCATGGCGGCAGCGGTTCGCGGGCTGCTGCACCGATTGCGCGCGATTTGCTACAAGAAACATTGCGGCTGGATCCTTTGAGGCGTCCCAGCCACGATGTTCTTGCTCGGCGGAAGCCGGGAGGAACAGATGCTTAGGGAACTCGGCGAAAAAAATGTAACTATACCCCTGACACAAAAAATATGGGATATGAACTGGGGCTTCATATTGTTGATCTGTGCGACCGCATCTGTTGGTTTTTTGATGCTTTACTCGGCGGCTAGTGGAAGCCTGGAACCCTGGGCCTCCCGTCAAATGATACGATTTGGTGTCGGCTTGGTTCTAATGTTTGTTGTCGCGTTGGTGGATATTCGAATTTGGCTCAACTTTGCCTATCCTCTTTATGCCATAGCCCTTGTTATGCTCGGGGCTGTGGAAGTAATGGGGGTCGTTGGGATGGGTGCGCGTCGATGGGTCGAGATCGGCCCCATCCAGCTGCAGCCTGCTGAAATTATGAAAATTACGCTGATAATGGCAATAGCGCGTTACTTTCATAATATTGGCCTGGAGGATGTTCGGCGAATTCGCTGGCTTGTGCCACCTCTATTACTCGTGGCAGCACCGGTAGCCCTTGTGCTCCGGCAGCCAGACCTTGGCACAGCCTTGTTGTTGATTGCAGGGGCGGGGATTGTCTTTTTTGTCGCCGGTGTCAGCCTGTGGATGTTTGCTGCCGTGATTGGCATTGCAGTTCCGACAATTTTCTTCGGATATCAATTCCTGCATGAGTATCAACAAAAACGTATCCTGACATTCCTGAATCCTGAAAACGATCCATTGGGTGCCGGTTACCATATTCTTCAGTCTAAAATCGCTCTGGGATCCGGGGGAGTTTTTGGCAAGGGACTGTTGCAGGGAACGCAGAGCCATCTTAACTATTTACCGGAAATGCGGACGGATTTTATCTTCAGTATGCTTGCCGAGGAATTCGGCATGATCGGTGGGTTGCTTCTGTTTGCCTTGTATGTTCTCCTCATTGCCTATGGGTATGCCATTGCCTATCGATCGCGCAACCATTTCGGCAAGTTGCTGGCAATTGGTATGACAGGCGTTTTCTTCCTTTATATTTTTATCAATGTCGCGATGGTGATGGGTCTGGTTCCTGTTGTCGGCGTCCCACTGCCGCTTATTTCATACGGCGGTACGGCTATGCTCACTCTGCTAATCGGCTTTGGCCTGGTTATGAGCGTTTACCTTCATCGCGATGTTGATATTCCCGGCAAACGGTAGAAAGCCGGGCTAACTGATTTTTCGGTCGGGAATCAGTTTCCAATTATTAACCATAAATGAAAAAACGTTAACTATGGTTCCGGAAATTAACTATATATCTTAACTGTAATATATAGATTATCCGCAGAAAAAACTAATCCAGGCTAACTATCTTTCCGAAAATCGGGCTATAAAGTAATAGTTTTCTCAAAAAATATGGTTTAATTTCAATATACTATGAATTTATTTCTTATGTAGCCGGATAAATTTGCCTTAATTTGCTTTATTGACTTATCTACTGCTTAAACTGTATAATTAGCATATAAAAATGCGAAAATTTTATGCAGTTTTTAATTATATTTCTAATGTCATATTGCGTTGAGTAGGAAATGTTTCGATGAAAAATCTTTTAGCGACTTTAGCAATTTTAGCCTTTACTGCTACATCAGCTCAAGCAGCTGTCGTCACCGAACTTTCAGATAATTTCAACAGCGAGGGAACTCCGCAAGCTAATTACGCGGGCTTCACAAACTGGGATATTACGGAAGGGTCTGTCGATCTGGTCGGCCCCGGTTATTTTGCACATCTCTGCCGCGAAGCGCTTGGAAATAGCTGTGTAGATCTGGATGGCTCAACGCGTAACGCCGGTGTAATGACGACGAAAGACGAGTTTGCTGCCGGTACCTATGACATATCCTTCTGGATTTCTGGCAATCAGCGCGGCGGATCAGATGCGGTTGAGTTCTTTTTCGGCGACTATTCAGAAGTGTTTGAACTTGCGTCGACAGATCCGTGGCAGTTAATTGAACGCTCTATTTCAACACTGGGCGGCAAATTAGGATTTGGTGCTGACGGCGGCGATAATATTGGTCCTGTTGTGGATGATGTTGAAGTGAAAATTTCTGCTGTACCGGTTCCTGCCGCTTTGCCTCTATTTGGAGCAGCGTTACTGGGTATCGGATTGCTGAGCCGTCGAAGAAAAGCCAAAGCTTTACAAGACGGCTAATTATAGATTTATATTGAAAATCAGGCGGTCTTTTATGGCCGCCTTTTTTATGGTCTTTGGCAGAGTCCGCAGATTTGTTCCCCTTGCGCCGTCATAGCCTTTCAGGTAACGTCTCAATCCTTCAAAATCGCTTGTTAGCGGTCTCTGGGGGCGCTTAGCTCAGTCGGTAGAGCAGCTGACTCTTAATCAGCGGGTCACAGGTTCGAACCCTGTAGCGCCCACCAAATTTTCTTAATAAAAACAATAGTTTAAGCAAGGTTTAGGCCGAATAGTAAACATGTCGTACTCTCTTAATGTGCTGTTTTTGTACATGTTTGAAATTTTACTCTTAATCAGCGGGTCACAGGTTCGAACCCTGTAGCGCCTACCATTTAACTAGTTGAATTTATTGATAAAAACATAAGTCGATTGCTCAAAAGAAAACCTCAATAATTTCTAGGTAAGCACAGGGTAAGCATCATAATTTGTAATTTATGATAGTTTGGCGCATATAGCGATCTATGATTGAAGATACCTCCAAGCCGCAAGTCAAGCCGTGGTTCCATTAAATATGGCATTCTAATTTTGTTGTCCGTTTGCCGCCAATAACCGGACTAGAATAACGGGGCGTGATTTAGTCCGAGTATGACCCACCTCGGACGTTCGTTGCTTCTTGCATCAACGACAGCACTGCGGACTTTGCAGACATTTGACTTGGTATTCTGAACGCCTGGAACTGAGTTTGTTTAGGCACAATAATTCCTCTTCGCGTTTGCAGAGAGTTGATTGATATGAAATACTGGCAAAAAGAAATTTCATTGGAGGCGTCATGAAATTCGTTTTGAGCTTAATCTTCGCAGCTGCTTTGGCGACGACGACAGCTTTCGAGGTTTCGGCGCGATCATCCTGTAATATTCATGCCCTGCCGGACCTGCCTGATGTCAGGCTGGTGTCCGCAGTCGTTGAAAATGCTCCTGTCACGCATTGCAAGTTATCCGGTGTGATAGGGACAGAGACAAATTTCGAGCTTTTGTTACCGCGAAAATGGAATGGCAAGTTCGTGATGGGCGGTGGCGCCGGATTTACCGGGTTTGTGGTCAACACCTCGCTGATCTTTGGCTCACTTCAGAAAGGGTATGCCACTGTCGGAACCGACACCGGACACAAGGGGCATCCACTGGATGCAAGTTGGGCGCTGAACAATCTTGAGCGCGTGGTCAGTTTCGGTCATCAGGCCGTTCATCGTACGGCGGTGACCGCCAAGTCGCTGATCCAGACTTACTATGGCAAGGACATCTCGCGCAGCTATTTTACCGGTTGTTCGCGCGGTGGCGGTCAGGCATTGATGGAGGCTCAGCGCTATCCAGAAGATTTTGACGGTATCGCAGCCGGGGCCCCGGCCTTCAACTGGACGGTTGAACTGGGTGCGCGAAACGCGCGTCTGAACAAAGCAATGTTTCCTGATCCTCATGACCTCTCGCTGGCGGTGATTGACCCTGTTGCGCAGCAGCTGATCGGAAATGCGGTAATGGCGCAATGCGATGCCCTGGATGGTTTGCAAGACGGCATCCTGAATAACCCGATGCAGTGCAAATTCAACGTTGAAGCATTGGCCTGTAAAGCCGGGAAGTCGGATGCGTGCCTGTCAGAACTGCAGCTATTGGCCGCCAAAACCATCTATAGTGATCTTTCCATTGACGGTAAAATTGTTTTTCCAGGCTATCCTGTGGGCGGAGAGCTTAGTCCCGGTGGTTGGCAGAAATGGCTGACAGGCGGCCTTTCCCTGAGCGAAGTAGGGGAGTTTCAGGAGGGTGTCGTTGCCGACGCCGACGTCCCGGCGCCGGTTACACCCAATGCGCATTTCGCCTTTGGCAACGGTATCATGAAGTACTTTGTTTTCCATGATGCTTATTGGGATTACTCGACGTACGATTTCACAGATTTCTGGCCGGACACAGCCGCGGCAGCGGAAACGCTTAACGCCACGAACCCGGATCTCGACGCATTCCGTTCCAGAGGTGGAAAATTGTTGATGCATACTGGCTGGGCTGACATGGCTTTAAGCGCTTATGGAACTATCGAATATTACAGAAACGTTCTAAAACGGGACCCTTCAGCTTCGCGGGATGTGCGACTGATGCTGATGCCGGGTGTGGATCACTGCTTTGGCGGCGTAGGGCCGGATTTTGTGAACTATCTGGACGCTATTGATGCCTGGGTAGAGACTGGCAACGCGCCCGAAAAACTCACAGCTGTCTGGCTGGACAAAACGATGCAACCTGACGGAGGTCGACCGGTTTGCGCTTACCCCAAGGTCTTGACCTACAATGGCTCTGGCGACCCGCGAGTCCCGGCCAGTTTCAATTGCCAAACACCGTAGTGTCAGACAGGCGATACACAGATATTTTTGCGGCACTTCTCGAAATGCCGGGAACGTGATTGCGGAACTTGCATGACATCTGCAATGGGCTCAAAGTTGTCGTTCGCTACGGTTTCGACTAATGACCGGTGTTGGCACATAACGGAAGTTTTAGCCGGTGCCATCTAACGACTGCAATACGCTTGTAAGCTAACCATTTGAGCGGCTATTGCATCTATTTTGCCATGAATTTGTCTATTCATACAGGTCCAACCTCATGACTTGTTACAATTTTCCGCTTGAAAACTGACGCATTCGATAACGCCACACCGACTTCTATTTTCTACAAGTGAATATCAAAAATACAGCCATATTTGGTCACGCTTAAATAGTAACTAGGTGTAATTTATAGTTATGTCCGTTACAATGTAAACGGGAATTGGAATTGACCAGAAAATACCTTGCTGTTATTCAATTTAACAAGAGGGAAATAGTTGACTAAGCATCATCGACAAGAAATGGTGCAGAGTTTCGTGAATTACTCCTAGTTTATGATATTGTGGAAAACTTGAGCACACGTAATATGAGTAATAGAAGTTATAATAAAATAAGAAAAAAAACTTGTGCATCTGCAAATTGTCTGGCTGCTCCTAAACAGCGAATTGCGCTACTACAAGGACCCGTCGGGCCCTTTTTTTGTCGTTTAAAAGCTAAACTCGAGCGAAACAACTTTGATGTATGGCGCATCAGCTTCAATGTTGGGGACGCATTATTCTCTCGAAGAAAGCAAAGAGTGAATTTTCGAGGGAATATTGAAGATTGGAGAAATTGGTTCTCGGAATTCGTTTCAAATAAGCAGCTAGATTATATCATTTTATTTGGTGCTGAGCGACAAATACATCGGATCGCGAGAGAGGTGGCGACGTCAACAGATGTGTTGGTGATATCTCTAGAGGAGGGATATATACGTCCGGGATACGTTACAGTCGAACTGGATGGAAATAACGCGACATCCCCTTTGGCGGGAAAATTGCCGCCTGAAGATTTTACACCAAAGAATGATACGGCTTTGACGCCGGTTGATTTCAATGGACTTCGCAAGATGTTCTTTTACGCTGGCGTTTATTATTTTGTTCGAACATTGTTAACATTTGGAAAACGTAGAAAGCTCTTTCATCGCCCGATATCTCTTCATTATGAAGCGTTTTACTGGATACGAAATTTTTTTCGCTGGATAACTTCAAGAATCCAAAATTCTACGGCAATACAAAATCTGGTGGAGCATTTTTGCGAAAAATACTATTTGGTCCCTCTTCAAGTTGCGGCAGATGGGCAGATGCAGTTCAACGCATTAGGTTGGAACGTTGAAAAACTGGTTATTCAATCCATTAATTCTTTTGCGAATAGCGCACCGACCTGTTGTCGATTGGTATTTAAGCTTCATCCAATGGAGAGAGGCCACAGTAACTGTAAAACACTAATCTCACGTGTCGCGGCCGATTTAGGCATTTCCAACCGCGTTGATGTTTTGGAAACGGGCTCTCTCAGCCTTCTAACCCGGCACGCGGCAGGAATGATCACGATAAACAGTACATCCGGCCTCTCTGCAATTTATCACGGGACGCCGCTAATGGTTATCGGCAACGCGATATATGCAAGCGACGAACTCGCCTGGTGCGCGCACGGAGATCCGAAATTTGACTTATTTTGGAAGCGTAGCTTTGCGGCGCCAAACGCCTTGCGGGAAAAATACCTTCTTTGGATTAAAGAAAAGGCCTTGATTCAAGGCGATTTTTATTCAGCAAGCGGAATAGAGGCAGCTTGTGATAATTTTGTGGCGAGGTTTAAATGCGCCGAATTTTAGCAATTTGTTTTTTTTCGTTGATTGTGAGTGGTTGCGCAGAAACCAAGTGGGGATTTTTGGATATCTCAAAGCCTGCAGCGTCAAATGCGAAAGACAGTTTGGCCTCACGTGATCTGAAAAATAATATCTCGGCACAGCCGCGTTCCGGTGGTTTTAATAAAGATCGAATAGCAGGATTTGTTGAAAACGCTGAGCAAAGAAAAACGGAAATAGTGCCAATAAAATCCGGCGAAAACATTATTTTGAAGTTTACTAAATCGTATATTTCCGCGGGAAACCACCTTTGTAAATTGTTTGAGTTTTCTCAGTCCATAAAAGTTGAAAAACAGCTAATTTCTGAAAACGTCTTTTGCTACCTTAATGATCGGTGGGAACTTTTAGTACCCTTGAGCTATCGCGAAGGCCAGCGGGAAATTTATCATGCAATAAAAGTTGCTTTTCTATTGCAGGAAAAATCATGAACGGTATTTCCCAGAATTCGGGAGCGGACCTAGGGAAATGCACTTTTGGGTGCGCACTAAGGGTACAAATTCGAGTTCTCGGTGCTCTTATAATGAGAGAAATGCAAACGCGCCATGGTCGCAATGGGTTAGGTTATTTATGGGCGCTTTTAGAACCTCTTGTTCTATTGATACTCTTCTTTTTAGGATTTACCCTATTGGGTCGTGCGCAGCATGCAGGTATGGATCTGGTTCCTTTTTTAGCCGCTGGAATTGTAACTTTCATTTCTATCCGTAGTACGGTAGGTCGATTATCAAGTGCAATCGAGAGCAATAGAGGATTGCTCGTTTATCCTCACGTGACGCCCTTAGATACAATGGTTGGGCGAGCTATACTGGAAACGGCAACATTTATTGTCGTCTTTTCGGTAATTATTGGAAGTGCTTGGTTAGTGGATCTGTCGCCGCTTCCATCGGATGCTTTTGGGGTTGTAATCGCACTTTCAGCGGCGATGTTTCTTGCGTTTTCCTGGGGGATGGTTCAGTGGGGGCTAGGTGTAATCTGGCCGACGTTCGATAAAGTCAATTCAGCGCTATGGCGTGTACTATTGTGGACATCTTGTGTTTTTTACACACTTGATGATGTCCCTCTTCAGCTTCAATACTACCTTGAATTCAACCCGATTGCGAATGTTATAGAATTACTCAGATCAGCATTCTTTAATGGGTACCTCTCACCTATTACTTCTTATGACTATGTAATCTGCTGGATATTTGGTTCCTTGTTCTTGGGGTTATTTTTTGAAAGAACCTTAAGGGATCGAGCGTTGATATCATGATTATATTTGAGAATGTCACGAAGATATATCCGCTAAGGAATGGTAAAAACATAATATTGGATAATGTGAATATAGAATTACCTGTAAATCGCAATACAGGCATCCTTGGCCGTAATGGTAGCGGCAAATCGACGCTAGTCCGATTGATATCCGGTGCAGAGGCACCGACCAGTGGTCGAGTTATAGCGCAATGCCGAATATCTTGGCCCCTTGCCTTCGGTGGTGGTTTTCAAGGCAGCCTTTCCGCACTTGATAATATTCGCTTTGTCTCCAGAATTTATGGAGCGAACTGGCAGAATGTTGTCAAGAAGGTAGAAGATTTTGCCGAGCTTGGACCTTATTTAAAGATGCCCGTGAGGACTCTTTCTTCTGGAATGCGCGCTCGGCTCAATTTTGGGCTTTCTCTCGCAATCGAGTTTGATGTCTATCTTTCAGATGAAATTCCGAGCGTCGGCGATCGGCGGTTTAAAGCCCGGTTTAAAGAGGCTTTTGATAAACTTCGTTCTACCGCCGCTCTTTTTATTGTTTCACATAACGCCCGTACAATTCGAAAACATTGCGATACAGCACTTCTTCTAAATGCTGGAAAACTGGTGGCGTATGATGATGTTGATGAAGCTCTCGAGATTTATAACCTCCCATGAATAGAATTGTTGATATTCCAGGGGAAAAATACGATGCAATCGCTAGTAAAACGGTTGATAAGGCTGTTCTGAATGCCGAATTCTCAAAGACTCCGTCGAAACAGAATATTTTTTGGCGTTCCAAATTTTTCTGGGCAGCATTTTTCATCATCCTGCCAACTTTTGTATCGGCAGTGTACTATATAACAATAGCGGCAGATCAGTATCAGACTGAGGCATTAATCTCTATTAGATCATCACAAGCTGCCGGTGCAGGCTCTCTATTAGGCAATTTTTTTGGGCTGGGAAATATCAGTCAATCCGCTATTGAAGCAAATACAGTCTCACAGTTCATCATGTCTCACGATGCAGTAAAGAAACTTGATGAGAAACTGAACTTAAAATCCATTTATTCTTTGCCTGAAAAAGACTATTTCGCTCGGCTGCCCGCAGATGCTTCTTTTGAGGGACTTGTCGAATATTACGAAAGCATGGTTGATGCAACTTTCGATGCTGCTTCTGGAATTACGACTATTAAAGTTAAAGCCTTTAGAAGAGAAGATGCGATGGCAATAAGTACGGTGCTGTTGCGGCTAAGCGAGGAATTGATCAATAGCTTTAATGTTCGGGCTGAGAAAGATACTCTCCATCTGGCAAGATCGGAGCTCGCCAAGGCTGCCAAAAATTTATCTGATGTACGTCGACGATTGACAGATTTTCGCGTTAAGCATCAAGAAATAGATCCCACAACAAGTACGGTAGCTATCGGGTCTATTATTGCTGGATTGAGTCAAGAATATGCGGAGACATCAACGAGTTTGAGCGAAACCATTTCCTTTATGAATCCAGATAGTTTTCAAGTCGAGGTGCTTCGCAAACGCTTAAGAGCTTTAAAAAGGCAGATTAATGAAGAGAAAAGGAGTTTGACAGGAAGCGAAGGATCTATGTCGGGCGTATTGGTCGAATACGAGGCCCTAACTTTGGACCATGAATTAGCGAATTTGGCGTATACCTCGGCGACCGGTTCTTTGGAGAATGCAAGAATTGAAGCTCAAGGAAAACGAAGTTATGTCGTTCCAGTCGTTTCCCCTCATGTCGCAGAAGAGGCAGAATATCCTCAAAAAATTCGCAATATTTTTTTCGTTCTAATTGGCAGTGTCGTGGCATTTGGTATCGGCAGAATGATGTATTTGGGGGTTCGTGACCATGTCATGCATTAAGTCTTTTGTTATTATTCTGGCATTAACACTCGGTATAGCGAATGTATCCGCACAATCTTTAGCGCCGATAACAACGGAAGGTATCATACCCGCTGATGAGACTGTCCTACCGACAACATCTCCTAATTTGCCGACTCCGAGTTCGTCTCTGTCTGAAAAGATCGAGCGGAGTGGTGACTTGCGGCCATTTGGGGCGGCTCTTTTTGACAGTCCAATTGTCACAGCCTCTGCTGGTCCAAATCCTGACTATATCATCAACGTCGGCGACGAAATACTGGTTCGGATTTGGGGGTCTTTGACCGCTGATATACGTACTGTTGTCGATCAACAGGGAAATATTTTTGTTCCGCAGGTAGGACCAATTGCGGTATCTGGCATTAGAGCGGGAGAAATCTCAAAGTATGTCGAGAAACCGATACGCAAGGTTTTTCAGGATAATATTGCGGTTTATGTCACTTTGATGCAATGGCAGTCAATAGGAGTTTTTGTATCGGGTTTTGTGCAACATCCAGGTCGTTATCCGGGCATTTCAACAGAATCTGTGTTGGAGTTTTTGAGCCGGGCTGGCGGTATTGATGAAGATCAAGGGAGTTTTAGAAATATAAGCATCCTGCGCGCGGGTAAGACAATTGACAAGGTAGATCTGTATGATTTTCTTCTCGGCGGAATTTTACCGAAAGTGCAATTTCGAGATGGCGATACTATTTTCGTTGGCCCAGAGCTGTCTGTGATTGCTGTATCCGGTACTGTGCGTAGTAGCTACCGGTTCGAAACTAGTAAAGAGGGAGGAATGAGCGGTAAGACTTTAATACCGTTAGCGCGACCCTTACCACAAAGTACCTACGGAAAATTGATCGGAACAAGGTTCGGCCAGCCTTTTACAAGATATATCCCGCTTTCCCAATTAGAAGATATAACGTTTGAGGATCAGGACCGTTTAGAGTTTGTCGCAGATGCCCAAATAAATTCTTTAACAATTGAAATTACTGGCTCGTACGAGAGTCCTTCTGTTCTTGTTACGGATCAAAATGCGACGCTCAAGCAGGTGTTGAACTATATTGAAATAGATCCGGCTTTAGCCGATACGTCAGCAGTCCACATCCGCCGTTTGAGTGTTGCACAGCAGCAAAAAGTATCTCTAGAAATGTCGCTTGATCGATTAGAAAGGTCGCTCCTGAATGTTTCCATAGCGACAGAAGGTGAGGCGGCGATCAGGCAAGTAGAAGCTGAACTAGTTTCAAAATACATAGCAAGAGCCAGAACCGTTACGCCAGATGGAACAGTCGTAATTTTGGACTCATCGGGCGAAATAGTTGATTTGCCACTGGAAGACGGAGACACAATTGTTATTCCAAGAAAGCGTTCCGTTGTTATCGTTAGTGGTGAAGTTTTGGCACCGCAGGCAATCGTTTACGAAAAAAATCAATCAGCGAAAAATCTCATCGGAAGGGCCGGAGGATTTACTGAGCGTGCCGATGAAGAACAAATTATCATTCGAAAGACAAATGGTCAGGTTTTCGTAACGACTCTCGACAGTATTGTATCTCCAGGCGACGAGATATTTGTGATTCCAAGAATTGAATTCAAGACGTTCCAGTTCACAAAAGACATCGTCCAGATTGTCTATCAAATTGCTGTCGCAACAGGGGTTCTAATCGGAATTTTGTAGTTTTAATTTTTTAGGTAAATTTTCTAGCGTCAGGCTGGCGGCGAGTTTTAATAAATGTTTGAGGGTGATATGCATCATATTGATACAAATACAATTTTTTTGGATTTTTTTAATAATAAGACAATAGCGGTAACGGGAGGCGTCGGATCTGTTGGCGTTGAGCTAATAGGTAAACTTTTAGAACATAATGTGAAAGAAGTACGATGTATCGACAACAATGAATCTGCGCTATTTGAACTCGGAAATTTTTACAGTGCAGATGAAAGGTTACGAACTTTTCATGCCGATATTACAGATGAATGGGAAATGTTTAGAGTATTCGGCTCCGTCGATTATGTTTTCCATGCGGCGGCCCTAAAACACGTTCCATCTTGTGAAGTCAGCCCTTTCAGCGCTGTGAATACCAATATTTTTGGAATAAAAACTGTCATTCGTTCCGCGCAAAAGAACGGCGTTAAAAAAGTTCTGTTTACGTCATCTGACAAAGCTGTGAGTCCAACGAATGTCATGGGTGCGTCAAAGTTAATGGGTGAAAAGTTATTTATTGCAGCAAATTTCATGGCTGTCGGTCCCGACGCGAACACTCGGTATTGCAGCACGCGTTTTGGAAATATTGCAGGATCTAATGGATCGGTAATTCCTCTCTTTTGTGACCAGATTCAAAAGGGCGGGCCTGTGACCATTACCGATACTAAAATGTCGCGATTTATGATGGGTATGTCGCACGCCGCGGAATTGTTACTGAAAAGTATGGTTTTTGGTCAAGGCGGTGAAATTTTAATAACAAAAATGCCGGCAATGATGATTTCGGATATCGCTGACGTACTGATCGACAAAATAGCCCCTCAATATGGATACGATCCTTCCCTAATTGAAAAAAGAATTATTGGCGCCCGGCTTGGTGAAAAACGTTGGGAAGAATTAAGCACCGATGAAGAAAGCAAGCGTATTTTGGAAGATGACAACTATCTTTGTGTTCTTCCCTCGCAATGCAATAATATTGAAGAGATAAGGGATCATTATCTTCAATTAGGATTTAAGGATTCTAGCTGCGTTTATACGTCGGAAACTGCTCCAAAACTGAGCAAGCAGGAAGTATTTAACTTCCTCCGGCAGCCTGGGGTTTTACAGACTTCCCTCCGTGCCCAGCTATTGGATAGCATTCACTTAGTCGATGCAGCAGCCCGATGTGAAAAAGAAACACCTAGTTTCGCCGTGAGCGGTTAACGAGTCACAACATTCAATCCTAAGTAAGTAATATTGGAAAATTTATGAAGATTCTAGTTCTAGGTGGAGATGGGTATTTAGGTTGGCCGACAGCAATGCATCTATCCGCGCTTGGTCACGACATTATGGTTGTCGACAATTATTTGAGGCGTAATCTCAGCCGAGAAATTAATTCCGAGCCGCTTTTTGATGTTCCGAACCTACATTGTAGATCCAAGACTTGGCTACAAAAATCCGGGAGCAACATTGAAGTTCGTATCGGCGATCTTGCTGATTGGGATTTTACAGAGGAAGTTTTCGAAGAGTTCAAACCGGATGCCGTTATTCATTACGCGGAGCAGCCATCTGCACCATATTCTATGAAAGATAGACAAGCAGCCGACCTGACGCTTAAGAATAATCTATTTGTTACGTTTAATATCATACAGGCAGTTCATCAAATAGTTCCCGATTGCCATATCGTGAAATTAGGCACAATGGGTGAATATGGTACGCCTAATATTGATATAGAAGAGGGGTGGTTGAATGTTGAGCATAAGGGTCGGAAACAGAAATTTTTATACCCCCGTGCTGCTGGCAGCCTATATCACACAACAAAAGTTTTGGATACCGATCTCCTTTGGTTCTATGTCCGGACGTGGGGACTGCGTGTTACTGATTTAATGCAAGGACCGGTCTACGGTTTGGAAACGTATGAAAATGTCGGCGAAGAAGCTCTTTTTTCTTTTTTCAATTATGACGAATATTTCGGAACTGTGATTAACCGGTTTATGGTTCAGGCGATTGCTGGATACCCGCTTACGGTTTACGGAAAAGGCGGTCAAATCAGAGGTTATCTCAACATCAAAGACACTTTACAATGTGTGAAGCTTTCGATCGAAAATCCGGCGGAGGCCGGTGAAATGAGAATTTTTAACCAGTTCGTAGAGACATTCAGTGTCAATGAAATCGCATCTCTTGTTCAAAAATCAGGTGAGCGGTTAGGCATTAAAGTAGACGTCCAAAATCTCCCTAACCCCCGCATTGAAATGGAAGAACATTACTATAATCCAATTCATTCCGAGCTGGAAGGGCTTGGCTTGAAACCACACCTTCTTTCAGAAGAGGTGATGGACGACATGATGAAATTGATATTGACCTATAGGGACAAAATCCAAAGGAATTGCATTTTTCGCGGCGTAAAATGGAATCGGGCGTCGTAATATGCTGACGAGAACCAGAGCGCGCCGCCTTTCTCGAAAAGGTGAACATAATGCGGCTTTAAAATTATCAGCTGGCCAGGACATTGAAATTCTGTCTCGTGCCGGAATGCATCTTAGTGTCCTGAGAAAATCTGATGCGCCATCTATTTATAGAGCAATAGCACTTGCTCATGCAGGAATGCCGGAAAAAGCCTTGGAAACGGGCCTTCATTTTCGTCGTCATCATCTTGCAAGGAATTTGCTTGGCCGATTGGCAACAATGATACCTGAAAGGGTAGGGGGCAATTTGGACACCCGGCCTGAGTGGAAATATATTGATCTATACTGCAAGGCGAGGGTATCGGCCTCTGACCTTCTATTGAAGGAATTACCAAAAATTCCTCCGCCATTAGCAGTCTATATTGCCCAGAAAGTTGGGGAATTAAACCTTGCCAAGACTTATTTTGACAAAATTTTCATGGATACGGAGCTTCCGGTCCCCACCAGATGTTGGAATGAATATCAACTGACAATTCGATCAATCTACTGTGATACTGATAAGTCCGTCATAGTGAAGAATGGCCCGCTGGTGTCCGTTGTTCTCACTGCACATAATGAAGAAGCGTATCTTGCTATCGCCTTGCGGTCACTTTTGCAGCAATCCTGGCGGCAATTGGAGATTATTGTCGTTGATGATGGCAGTACGGACCAAACATTTGAGATAGCGAGAAGCTTTCAAAATACGGATGGTCGTGTCAGGGCGTATCAGCTAGATAAAAATGTCGGGATTTGGGCCGCAAAGAATTACGGCATCGGAAAATCTACAGGCGAATATGTCACAATGCATGATGCTGATGACTGGTCACATCCGTACAAAATTGCAGAGCAAATGAAGCCCTTATTGGCGGATAAAGCTATAGCATGCTCATCTTCTCATTTTCTGCGGGTTGATGAGAATACGGGACAGCTTTTCTCAAGAAATGCTGACAATTTCCTGCGCTGGAATCCCTCTTCATTGCTCTTTCGCACGCACTTAGCGGACAAGTTAGGAAAATTTCATGCCATTGGTTTAGGCAATGATTGTGAATTCGTGGCAAGAATTGAAAATCGATTTGGCTTCAAATCGCATAGTCGAATTCGCAAACCGCTTTCTGTCGGTTTATGGCGTAAAGACGGATTATCAAACAAGTTTAGAGAGGGTAACAAAGCTCTCGAACGTCTTGAACATTGGGAAGATTGGCGAATGGAACATATGGCTCCGGGTACTAATTATCAAAAATGCAATTGGTATGATTTTGCAGAAAAATTAGCCCGGCGATTGTCACTAAAGTTTATTAGAGGGACCTGAAATGAAAAACACCGATCGACAGGTTGTCTGGATATGCGGAGCTGCCCATTCAGGAAGTACATTGGCTGGTTATTATCTTGGAGCGAGCCCGGAGCCATTTAAGTATTTTCATGTCGGGGAATGTCATGCGTTTTTCCGTTCCAAGCATAAGAATTACGGAAATCCCAAATTTGCTTCTGATTTTTGGGATAAAATCGACCCTACTATTAGTCATGCGAAAACATATGGAGAGATTTTCAGTGGATCTGATGCAACCGTTCTAATCGATTCATCAAAATTACTTCAGTGGTTTGGTCCGATGCGACAATTTTTGAGACGCACGCAGATACCCGTTCATATCGTTGTAGCTCTACGGCCCTTTGTCCGCATTGTACGATCGAGCCTTGTTAGAAAACCGGAGGGATTGCACGCAATTAATGCCTTGAATTATTATCGCAAGCTATTGGCTGATATAAGAATATTATCTCCGGATAGTATTTCTGTTGTCACGCCACAAACTTTTTTGGGCGATTATCCAGACAAGCTAAAAACACTCTGTAAAACAACAAATATTCCATACTACGACGACAAAAAATCTTACTGGAATTATCAGCATCATTGTCTTTATGGCGCCACGCTTCAACGTCAACAAGCGACGGGCCAGCTTAACCCCGGCATCGTAGCTAGAAAGGATGATGCCATCACGGACTTTTCTCGCGAGTTAAACATAATAGATGAGAATGGATTTAGCGATTTGGAATCGGGATATGTTGAAAAGCTTTTTAAGGCGGCGGTTACAAAGGAAGTCTTTGATCTTAGAGCGTAAACTTGTTTGGAAATCACGTGTTTTTAGAGAATTGAACATGTGATTGTTAATTTGGATTTAGTGGATTTTGTTTATCAAATAACAATCCATATCTGGAAATAGAGATGATGAGAAAATGGGTAATAACGGGTGGATGCGGTTTTATCGGCTCTGCACTAATAGCACGACTCAGCAAAGATGCTGGTAATGCCATTCGTGTCGTCGACAATCTGTCCGAAGGAAGCGTTGACGCCATAGAAGAATTGGATTTTCCCGCTCGAAAGTTTGGGATGGGGAATATTCCGGTATGGCAGGAGCAGGTAATTCAGTTTTTTGAAGCTGATATTGGCGATCAGGAAAGTGCTCTCAAGATTGTAGAGGGAGCAGATATTATAGTGCATTTGGCAGCTAATACTGGTGTCGCTCCTTCTGTAGTGGACCCTCGACATGATTGCATGAGCAATGTCGTGGGTGTGTTGAATTTTCTTGAAGGGGCGCGTTTAAATGCCGTGCCGCGATTTATCCTCGCTTCCAGTAGTGCTGTCGTCGGGGAAACGACATCTCCCGTTCATGAGGAAAAGGTTCCTCACCCGACGTCACCTTATGGTGCGAGCAAGCTGTGTGGGGAAGCATATTGCT
>Ga0315336_1000832_pt1 | contig 71829 bp, 63 predicted proteins | sample ASW5metaG_FD_204512 | JGI IMG/M metagenome (GOLD analysis project Ga0315336, IMG submission 204512) | Ammonia-oxidizing marine archaeal communities from Monterey Bay, California, United States - ASW #5 | ecosystem: Environmental > Aquatic > Marine > Intertidal zone | place: USA: California... | reverse complement strand
TCTTCGGCCCTGCGGCGACGCTCTTCTGCCTTGCGCCGTTCCTCCGCTTCCTTCTTTTCCTTTGCAAGGCGTTCGGCCTCTGCCCGCTCCTCGATGATGAACCAAGCACCAGCACCAATCGCGCCCAGAACCAAGACGATGCTCGCTACGATCAGAACAATGCGGGTTGGAAATCCTCGGTTCCGAGCCGGGCCGCTATACGGTGCGATGACCTGGCCGCCGCTGCCGATGACGGGCCCTGTGACCTCGCTATCGCCGGTCGGGTCGATCATTGCAGCCGGCCTGGCCTGGCCTTCAAGGATGTCGCGGAATTCATCGATGGATTGTGGGCGGTCGCGGTCGTTGACCCGCAACGCGGCATCGACGGCGAGCAACAATTCAGGGCTGTAGGGTTTCTTCACGGCTTGCCCGGCCGGTACGTAGGGGTCGTCGGTGACGCGGCCGGTCGCTTCCGGCGGCTTCTGGCGGGTGATGGTCCGATAGACCGTGGCACCCAATGCGTAGACGTCGGAGGCCGGCGTTTGATGGCCATCGGCGATATACTGTTCGAACGGTGCGTAACCGCCGGAAACGATGGAGGTCAGGCTCTGGCTGCGCGCGCCGACCGCGTGGCGGGCAGAGCCGAAGTCGAGCAGGACGGGTGTGCCATCGGTGCGGATGTAGACGTTCTCGGGCTTGATATCGCGGTGCAGGAAACCGGCCTTGTGCACCCGGCTGAGCCCGGTCATCAGCGGGTAGAGGAATTCTTTGACCTCGTTCTCAGGCAGCGCTCCGTCGCGCGCCAGGATGGATGAAAGGCTGTCGCCGCGCTCGTACTCCATCACCAGGTAGGCGGTGTTGTTGGCTTCAAAGTAGCGATGCACGGCGACAATGTTGGGGTGGTTGAAGGCGGCGAGGGTCAGCGCCTCCTTCTCAAACCGCTCCAGCCCCCAATCGAAGTCTTCGGCGTCCTCCGGCCCGGTCGGGTGAACGGTGAAGACCTGTGGATCGCGTGTGGCGAACCCCGTCGGCAGGTATTCCTTGACCGCGACCTGTCGGTCGTAGGCGAGATCGGTGGCGCGGTAGGTGATGCCGAATCCACCATGACCGAGGACGCCCTCGATCCTGAAGCCCTCGAATTCGTAGCCGGTCGGTAGAGCGTTGCGGTGTTCGATCGCCATATGCGGTGGAATGCGTGGTTCTGGGGTGACGCGGGCCTCCGCCAGGATACGGAAGTCCGGTCCCTACCTAACCATCATACGGACATATCGTCCAGATTCCGGCTGTCGAGGTGCGCGCCGTTCGATTGCCGGCGGACTCGAACCGCACCAAACATAGGCGTGGCATCATTCCGCCCGCAACTTGAAGCGCTGGATCTTGCCGGTGGCGGTCTTGGGCAGTTCGTCGACGAAGTTCCACCAGCGGGGATATTTGTAGGGCGCCAGCCCTTCCTTGACGTGCTCGCGCAACTCCTTCTCCAGCGCCGCGCGTGTCTTCTTGTCGGCGCTCTCCTCAGGATCGTTGAGGATGATCCAGGCCTCGGGCTTCAGCAGGCTGTCCTTGTCGCCGCGCGCCACCACCGCCGCTTCCATCACTTTGGGATGCTCGACCAGCTTGGACTCGATCTCGATCGGTGAAGTCCAAATGCCGCCGACCTTCATCATGTCGTCGGAGCGGCCCTCGAAGATGAAATATCCATCGTCGTCCTGGCGGTAAGTATCGCCGGTGGAGAGCCACTCGCCCTCGAGCATTGTTTCGGCCGTCTTCTCCGGCTTGTTCCAATACAGTTTGGAAGTGGAGCCACCGCGAATGTGCAGGATGCCGGCGTCGCCCTGCGGCACTGCCCGGCCGTTCTCGTCAACAATGCGAGCTTCGTAGCCAGGCACCAGGCGGCCGGTTGTGCCGGGGCGATTGTCGTCCGGCCGGTTGGAGATGAAAATGTGGAGCGCCTCTGTGGAGCCGATGCCGTCAAGGATGGCGAGCTTGGTCTTCTCGTTCCAGCGTTTGGCGATATCGGCGGGCAAGGCTTCGCCGGCGGAGACGCAGGATTGGACCGAGGAGAGATCGGGCGTTGTGTTCTGCAACGTCGCCAGCTGAGCGGCGTAAAGCGTCGGCACGCCGTAATAGATCGTGGGCCGAAATGTCTCGATGGCCTCGAAGGTCAACTCCGGCGTGGGCCGCGGGGCGGCGAGCACAGCGGTACCGCCAACCCACAAGGGGAAATTCATGCCGTTGCCGAGACCATAGGCGAAGAAGAGCTTGGCTGCGGAGAAATGAATGTCGTCCTCGGTCACGCCGAGCACGTCGACCGCGTAGGATTGACAGGTTATCGGAATGTCGCGCTGCGAATGGACGGCGCCTTTGGGCCGACCCGTCGAGCCTGACGAATAGAGCCAGAAGCAGTCATCGGTCGCGGCGGCAGGGGCCGGCTCCAGCGTGGCGTCGGCGGCATTGATGACGGCGCGCAGGGTCTCGCCGTCGCCCTCGGTGAGCAGGACCTTTCGCGGCTTCTTCTTGTTTTTGGCGAGTTCCTTGAGTGCGGGACCGACCTCTCCCGCGAACTCCGGTGAATAGACGACGATCGCGGCAGCGGAATCCTCGATGATGTAGGCGTAGTCGGGCGCGCGCAGCAAAGTGTTGAGCGGTACCGGCACAATGCCCGCCTTGATCGCGCCCCAGAACAGATAGAAGAACTCCGGGCAGTCCTTGACCACCATCAGCAATCGTTCTTTGCGTTTGACCCCGAGGCCGAGCAGCGCGTTGCCGGCGCGGTTCACCGAACGGACCAATTCCGAATAGGTGACGACCTGGCCGTCCATGGTCCGGATGGCAACCTTGCTGCCGCGGCCTTCGCTCAGGTGCCGGTCAATGAAAGGCACGGCGACGTTGAATTTCTTTGAGAATTCCAACGTCGCGCCGTCTGGCCCCGGCGACACTGTGACCGTATGGTCCGCCATCTTACTGCTTCCCCCTGAAGTCCAGCTGCGGTTCCCTTTTTCTATAGAAGCAGGCTGCCGGTTAAAAGCCCGTGTAGAGGGTTCGAGGCATTCTTGGCGCGTTCATCGTTTGGCTTGGAACAACCCGCTGGCCGGCCGGACCGGGAATGATATGGTCCCGCGCCGGTCCCTAGCCAGTTGCAGCATGGCGCCGGAACGGGCCAGAAGCATTGCTGGAGACGAAGGTGGGAAAAGTCGACATGTTGATGCCCGGCCCAGGACAGGCTGCCGCAAACCGCGCGATCGCCTGGTGGCTCGTCGTCGTGGCGTTGATGGTGTTCGCCATGGTTGTGTTGGGCGGGGTGACGCGCCTGACCGAATCCGGGCTCTCGATGGTCGACTGGCGCCCGCTGCTCGGCTGGCTGCCACCCGGTTCGGAGGCTGACTGGCAGGCGCTTTTCGAGCGCTACAAGAAGTTCCCAGAATACGCCAAGAAAAACCCCGACATGGACCTCGCCGGGTTCAAGGCGATCTTCTGGTTGGAATATCTGCACCGGGTCCTGGGACGTGTGATCGGCCTCGCCTTCCTGTTGCCGCTGATCTGGTTCTGGGTCAAGGGGCAGATCGCCCCCGGGCTCAAGCCGCGTCTGGTCGGGCTCTTCGTGCTCGGCGGCATGCAGGGTGTACTCGGCTGGGTGATGGTCAAGTCGGGCCTGGTCGACCGGCCGACGGTCAGCCAATACCGGTTGGCCGCGCATCTGGCCCTGGCGGTGCTGATCTATGCCGCCCTTTTGTGGACAGCGTGGACGCTGTTCATGGACGGCGCCAAGCCAAAGATCCGGCCGCCGCGCTGGCTGCGCGTCTTCGCCGTCGTGGTCTTCGTTCTGATTTGCGCGACCCTGGTGGCCGGCGCTTTCGTGGCCGGGCTCGATGCCGGGCTTATCTACAACACGTTCCCGCTGATGGGCAGTGGGCTGGTGCCGCCCGATCTGTGGGACGCCAAGCTCGGCCTGCTCAACCTTTTTGAGAACCAGGTGACGGTGCAGTTCCAGCATCGGCTGCTGGGAATCGCCACGCTGTTCGCTGGCTTCTTTTTCTGGAGCGCTTCACGGGCGCTGCGCTTCCCGCCGGCCGATGGACCGGGGCCGCTGGAGCGCCTGGCGCCAGCCGATCGCCTGGCCTGTTCGACATTGATGCTGGTGGCCGGACTGCAGGCGCTGATGGGCGTGGCGACGCTGGTGATGTTCGTGCCGGTCTGGTTGGGCGCGCTGCACCAGGCGGGTGCGCTGCTGCTGATCACCGCCGGGCTCTGGGTGCTGCGGCGGTTCTATCCTGCCTGATGGGCGACAGCTCGCGTTCTACGAATCTCTGAACTTCGGCATCACCTGCTCGGAGAAGAGCCGCATAGAGGCGGCGGCGTCCTCTCCTGAGATATCGTGGAAATTGATCTGCATCGAGGCGCTCTCGAAGTCGCCGATGCTGCGCAAGTACTCCGCTATCATGTCGGAAATCTCGTCCGGCGCGCCGATCCAGGCGATGCCTTTGTCGTATTGCGACTGGAAAGTCTCCGCCTTCAGGCCGGTGATCATCTTATCGTAGCTTGGGTAATCGGCGCTGGAAGAACCCTCGGTCCAGGCGGACGCCGCGGCAACGAGGGCGGCGAGATAGCCTTCCAACGCCGGGCCGCCGACGGCGCGCGCCTCCTCGGTCGTGGCGGCGCAGTACATGGCGAAGGACAGCATCATTCGGCCCTCGCCGGGATGGCCGGCCGACTTCCAGGCTTCGCGGTAGAGCCCCATGAGCTCGCTCATTTTTTCCCCGGCGAGCGGGATCGCCATCACCGAATAGCCGTTGCGCCCCGCTGCTTCGAACGATTCGGGCGTGGCAAAGGCTGCGATCCAGATCGGCGGGTGGGGCTGCTGCACCGGACGGGGCAGGGAGGTGGTGTTGCGAAAGGAATGGAAGCGACCTTCGCTGGTGACGTTCTCTTCAGCCAAGAGCCGGCGGATCTGGTCGACGCCCTCGGTGAAGCGCTCGCGGCTCTCGTCTAGCTCGCGGCCGAAGGCGACGAATTCGTGCGGCAGGAAGGCGCGGGCGAAGCCGATATCGAGCCGCCCGTTCGAGATCGCGTCAAGCTCGGCCAGTTCGCCGGCAAGCTTGAGGGGATGATTGAAGATCGGCAGCACAGCTCCTGTGACCAGCCGCGCCTTCATGCTGCGCTGAGCGGCGGCGGCCAGGAAGATGACCGGGTTGGGGCTGTAACCGCCGTAGGGCTCGAAATAGTGCTCCACGGTGCGGACATGGCCGAAGCCGAGCTCATCCAGCAGGCCGACGAGATCAAGAGCCTCGGCGAAATAGGCTTCAGCGGATTTGTCGGCCGGACCGACGCTGGGGAAGAAGTTGACGCCAAAGTCCATGTGTGCGGCTTCCTCGTAGTTGCGTCAGGCGCCGACGCCGATCAACTTGTCGAGCATCGCCTTGTCCGACTTGAGTTTGGCGCTGGTCCCGTCATAGGTGATGCGGCCGCGATCGAGGACGACGGCGCGGTCGGAGAAGCTGAAGGCGACGCGGGTGTTCTGCTCCACAAGGATCAGGGTCAGCCCCCCGCTCTCGCGCAAGCGCACCATGATGCGGACGAGCTCTTCCACGATGATCGGGGCCAGGCCTTCGGACGGCTCGTCCATCAGCAGCACTTTGGGGTTGGTCATCAGCGCCCGGGCGATGGAGAGCATTTGCTGCTCGCCGCCGGAGAGCTGGTTGCCCATATTGGTGCGGCGCTCCGCCAGATTGGGAAAAAGATCGAAGATTGCCTCGCGGGTCCATTCGCCCTCGGTTTCGCCGATGGTGAGGTTCTCCATCACCGAGAGCGACGGGAAGATCTCGCGCTCTTGCGGCACATACCCGATGCCGGCCGTCGCACGCTTATGGACGGCAAGCTTTGTGATGTCGCGCTCACCCAAGCGCACTTGACCGCCATGCTGCGTGGTATGACCCATGATCGTGTTGAGCAGCGTCGATTTACCGACGCCGTTGCGCCCGACGATGGACAGGCTGCTACCGGCCTCGATTGCCAGCGTAACGTCCTCCAGCACATGGGTCGCTCCATAGCCGGCAGACACCCCGTCGAGTGAGAGTGCCTCAGCCATGGGTCTGCTCACCCAGATAGACCGCGCGGACCTCGGGGTTGGCGGCAATCTCCTCAGGCGTCCCGGTGGTCAGCACGGCGCCGTTGACCAGCACCGTGATCGATTGAGCGAAGCGGAAGACCACGTCCATATCGTGCTCGATAATTAGGACGGCGACGTCGGCGGGCAGCCCGTCGATGGCGTCGAGCAGGATGTGGCTCTCCGCGGAAGGCACGCCGGCGGCGGGCTCGTCAAGCAGCAGCACCTTGGGTTCCAGGGCAAGCGCGATGGCAATCTCGACCAGCCGCTGGCGGCCGTAAGGTAGTTCGGCAATCGTCGTCGCCGCATCGTCGCCGAGCTTCAACATCTCGATGAGGCGAACAGCCTCGGCGACCACGTCGGGGCGCGACCCCGCGGGCCGGAACATCGAGCCCGCCGTTCCCATCCGCTCGGAGACCGCGAGGTAGAGGTTCTCCAACACCGTCAAGCCCGCAAAGAGCGTGTTGATCTGGAAGGTTCGTGCGATGCCGCGTTTCACCCGCTGCGCCTGTCCGAGCGAGGTGATGTCGGCATCGCTCAGCAGAACCTGGCCGCTATCGGGCCTGAGCTTGCCGGTGATCAGATTGACGAACGTCGTCTTGCCGGCGCCGTTAGGGCCGATAATGGCGTGGCGGGCGCCGGCCTCAAGCGCGAAGTTGATGCTCGCCGCCACCACCAATGCGCCGAAGGTCTTGTTGAGGTCGCGGGTCTGAAGGACGGGCCCGGTCATGTCGGTCTGCGCCGAACGAAGGCAGCCAAATCCTCTAGCATGCCGAGGAGGCCGCGCCGGGCGAACAGCACTGTCAGCACAAGCGCAAGGCCGACAACAAGCTCCCAATAGGGCGGGTCCGTGCCGAGGAAGGTCTCGGTCTGGTTCTCAAGGAACAGATAGAGAGCGGCACCCAGAAAAGCGCCATAAAGACGTCCGGTTCCGCCAAAAATGATCATGATGAGGACAGCGCCGGCAGTCTCAAACTCGTACACCGCGATCGTTATGTTGCCGCGAACCTGTACCCAGATCGCCCCGGCGGCGCCGGCGATGGCAGCGGAAATCACATAGGCGACCAGTTTGCGATTTTGAACCGGGGAGCCGATTGCGTGCATCCGGTCGACATTCTCGCGAATGCCAATCAGCGTGCGCCCGAAAGGCGAGTAGACGATAGTCCGAACGACCAGGAAGCCGATGAACAGGAAGAACAGCGCATACCAGTAATTGACACTGAACCAGACCGCGTCGAACTCGAAAATGCCGAGGATCGCGCTGTTGGAGAAGTTGATGCCGTCGAAGCCTCCGGTGAAGGTGAGTTCTTCGCCGCCGATGGTCACAACATCAAGATCCTTGGCGAGTTCGTACAGCATGATGGCGAGCGCCATGGTGAGCATCAACAACGTCAGCCCGTGCGTGCGCAGTATGACCCAGCCGGAAATGAGACCGACGATTGAAGCGGCCACGATGGCGGCGAGCACGCCCGTCAGCGGCTCCGGCCAACCGTTGCTTGCCAAAAGTGCCGCCGTGTAGGCGCCGGTCCCGAAGAGCGCGGTGTGGCCCAAGGAGACGATACCCGCATAGCCGACGATCAGGTCGAGTGACAGTACGAAGAGGATCATCACCAGGACAACCGTGGCAAGCAGGCGGTAGCCGGGGAATGCGAAATAGACCCCGATGGCGACAATCCAGGGCACTGCCTCCATCCAGCGAATTCTATGGTCTCGCCGTAGTACATCGGCATTGGCGGCCGCCGAACGCCAGCCTGTGGGTGCGACCGGACTGGGCGCAGTCGTCGCACCGGTCTGGCCAAATAGGCCCTGCGGGCGCCACAGCAATATGACGAAGGCGATCAGGTAGATGAAAAAAGAGCCGCCTTCGGGGAGGTAGTATTTGCCAGCGAAATCGGTAATGCCCAGCAGGAGCGCGGCGAAGAATGTACCGCGGATATTGCCGAGCCCGCCGACGGCCACGACGATCAGGAACACGACGAGGTAATCGAAGGCGAAGGTGGGTTTCAGGCCGCCCAGGATCTGAATGCTCAAACCACCGCCGATCGCCGCCATGCCGCTGCCCAGTGCGAAGGTCAGCGTGAAGAGGCGGCCGGTATTGATGCCGCAGGATGCAGCCATGCTCCGATTGTCGACTGCGGCCCGTATCTGGGCTCCAACTTTGGTCCGCTCCAGCCCCCAGAACAGCCCCGCGACGATGATCGCTCCGGCGATGATCATGAAGCCGCGGAAGGTCGGTATCGGCTTGAAGCCGAAGTCAAGGTCGCCGCGCACCCAGACCGGCAGCACGATGTTGAGCGGGAGTTCAATGTCGCCGCGCAACCAGGCCGGCAGCTGAATGTTGAGCGGGTTGTTGCCCCAGATGAAGGTAACAAGGGCGACCGAGGCGAAGACGATGCCGATGGTCAGCAGGACCTGGTCGAGTTCCGGACGGCTGTATAGGCGCCGGTAGAGCACGCGCTCCATCACTACGCCAATAAGCGCTACCGCAAAGAAGGCTATGATCAACGCCAGCAGGTAGGGCACGCCCAAGGCGGCCACAAGCTTTACAGTCAAATAGCCGCCGACCATGGCGAAGGAACCATGGGCCAGATTGACGAAGCCCATGAGCCCCATGGTGATCGAGAGACCGACGGAGATGATAAACAACAGCATCGCGTAAGCGAGGCCGAAGACCAGTATGGTCGTTGCCGTGTTGACCGCTGCTTCCATGATGACGTCTTAGGCCGCCTCCCCCAGGCGTCGGCTAAGGCCCCGGTGCCCACCCTGTTTGGGCGGTCAGGGAAAGTAGCCGGCCGCCATGATGCGGCCGGCTACCAGCCGATTTGATCCCCGATCAGCTTCAGTGCGGCGCTCGTTCTATTTGCCGCACTTGCCGATCTTAAGCGCCTTGCACTTGTCCTTCACGGCGGTAAACGTCTTCAGGACCTTGTGCCGCAGGGTGCCGCCATCGTTCCACACTTCGGAGACGTAGATGTTCTGGACGATGTCGCGTGTCACAGGATCCACCATGATCGGTCCTCGCGGACTGTTATGTTTCCAGCCACGAAGCGCCGCGATCGTTCCCTCGGCGGTCAGACGCTTGCCTTTGGCGGATTTGATCGCGTGGAAGATCGCCGCCATGCCGTCATAACCACCAACGCTGACGAAATCGGTGATCGCCTTGGCGCCGTACTCGGCCTTGAAAGCCTTGACATAGGCCTGGTTGGTCTTGTTCGGCAGATCGGCATGGTAGTGGATCGCCACCACAGTACCGGCAATCGCCGGCCCGATGCTTTGCAGCTGCAGATCGTGGGTGACGTCGCCCGGGCCTATGAACTTGATGCCAGACTTGGCCATGCCGAGAGCAACATAAGTCTTTGAAGCGGCAGCGGCATGGTTGCCGCCGGGCACGAAGAGATAGAAACAATTCGGCTTTTTGTCTTTGACGCGCTGGAAGAAGGGCGTGAAGTCCGGCGCGCTGCGCGGGCCGCCCATCGGCAGCGATTCGACGACCTTACCTCCGGCACCCTCGAAGCCGCGCTTGAAGGCGGCGACGCTGTCCTTGCCCGGAGGATAGTTCGTGTAGCCCGAGACCGCGGTCTTGCAGCCCATCACTTTGGCCGCGTGCTCGCCCATGATGAAGCCGGCCTGCCACATGGTGAAGGAAACCCGAGCGATGTAGGGCGAAAGCGTCGTGATCCACGATGTTCCGGCGTTCATGACGACGAACGGGACTTTGGCCGCGGTTGCCAGCGGCGCCACGGACATTGCGTTGGGCGAAAAGATTACGCCGGTGACCAGCTCGACCTTTTCACGCGTGATCAGCTCTTGGGCGGCGGCTTTGGCTATGGGTCCGCCTGGCCGCTTGGAATCGCGGACGATGAGCTTGATGGTGTGCCCGCCCAGCTCTTTCTTGTGTTGTTTGATGTACAGCCGCGCGCCCTTTTCGAGCTGATCGCCGAGCTGCGCCAGACCACCAGATTTGGGTGCGATAAAGCCGATCTTGATCTCTCGGGCCTCAGCCGCGCCCGCCATTAACATGGCAGCGGCCCCCGCCGCGAATACTGCCTTCATGGTACGCATCGATTGCCTCCCTTTGATTGTTTGTTGCCGCCGTTTTGCCTGGCGGACGAAACGCCCATATTTGGGTTATACACGGGCGTGCACGGAATAGGCAAAAGCCTTGCCGGGCCTAGTCCACTCAGTGAAACGACCGAGCTTACGGCTTTCTAGCCGATACGATCCAAGTGCCCGAGGCGAGGCGGTAGCGCCCGCCACCCTCATATTGTTCGAGTACAGAACCGAGTTCTCGCGAAATCGCGGACTTTGTTTCCTCGCTGGCCTCTGCAAACGGTGCGGCTACCGGCCCCATTTGCAACAGAAAGTCGGTGGTTTCCTCCAAATTGCCTCCGATGTCGAGATCGGCATCGAAACGGTCGAACTCGATCTGCGCCCAGCCGGCCTTCTCCAGAATTCTGCGCGCAAAGGTCTCGTCTTCGAACGCGAACTGGCCCGGATCACCCTGTTCCGGTCGTGGTGGCAGGTCCAGATAAGGCTTAGCGATCTGAACCGCGGTCATGGCCCAGGGATTGTCGCGTCGGGCACGCCAGCACGCGAAGACCATGCGGCCGCCCGGCTTCACGGCGCCCAGTAGGTTGGCGAACGCGGCCTCGAAATCGGCAAAAAACATGACGCCGAAACGGGAGAACAGACAGTCGAAACTGCTGGCATCAAATGCGTGCGTTTGGGCATCAGCTTCGATGATCGTGATCGGTGCTCCCGCTGCCTCAGCGCGTTCCCGGGCGAGAGTCAACATGGGCCGCGAGATGTCGGCACCGGTCACGTGACCGCCGGCTCCGGCCTGCTCGGCAAGCGCCAAGCTGGTGCTGCCGTAGCCGCATCCGACATCGAGTACGTGTTCGCCCGGTTGGACTGCCAGGCGATCGATGGCCGCCTCACTGATGGGGTTCATGGTCCGGTCGATGCGCTCCTGCAGGCGCACCCATTTGGGCCCCTGGACCTTGTTCCAGAACTGGTGCTGTTCGTCGCGTATGGCGTTTGACATGGAGGTGAGCTCCGATCGTTGCTCGTAAAATGGGGCGATCTAATTGGTACAAGACCATGCCTGCTCTGCCGGCGCGGTCAACGGCGATCTTGTTCGACCACTCTAACTTGCAGGCGCGAAGATCGCGATCAACAGGCCCACCGTAACCACCGACAAGCCCGTGGATACGACGACCGCGGTCGCGGTTCGCTCTCGATAGGTGTCGTAGGCGCTGGCAAGCAGGAAAGCGTTCACGCCGCTGGGCATCGCCGCGGCGAGCGTGGCGACGGCGACATTGAGCGCGCTGAGTTCGAAGAGGTAGCGCGTGGTTGCCCAGACGAGAGCGGGCATGACCAGCAGCTTTACGATAATGATGGCCGCACTTTGCAGCGGGTCGCCAATCAGACGGAAGCCGGTCAGCGAGGCGCCGACCGCGAAGAGCGCCACTGCCGGGGCTGCCGCTTTCAGCATGTCTGCAAGTCGTTCCACTGAATTCGGCAAGCTCAGGTCGCTGGCGCCCCAAAGCAGGCCGGCGACCAGACCGAGGATCACTGGGTTCTTCAACAAGCCGCGGGCGGAGGCCAGGAGCGAACGCCGAAGGGTCTCGCCGCCACCGCGTGTCAGTTCGATAACCAGCGTCGTCAAGGTCAACAAGGCCAATGCGTGCACTGCGATGATGAAGAGGATGGCCACCAGCCCGACATCCCCCAATGCCAGATAGACGATCGGGATTCCCAGCATGACGAGATTGGAATAAGTGGACGCCATCGCAAAAAGCGCGGCGCTGTCGCTGCCAAGCCGGAAACTTCGCCGTCCCGCGAAGAAAGCGACGGCATATAGCGCGAGCGTGGCCGCGAAATAGGCCACGGGAAGCATCGGGTCGATGGCGTCGGGGACCTTGAGGGTGCTCACCGAGCGGAACAACAGAACCGGTATTGCCACGTAAAAGACGAAGTTCGACAGGCCCCGAATGCCTTCCGCGCCCAGCAGCGGCGTGCGCGCGATAAGGTAGCCGAGGAGGACCAGGCCGAAAACCGGCAGAACAATGTCGAGGACCGCTTGCAAGGGCGTGGATCTATTAGGGGCTGGATCTATAGGTATGGCCGGACGCGCGACGACCCTAGATCATTTCGGGCGGTCGTGAAATCGGCACCGAACCGACCTTGGCAACACGCGCTAACAGGGGGCGAGGCGACCGATCAGCTTCCACGATTCTTTCTTGGTCTTCTTGTCCTTCTTTAGCCAGTACACGCGGGTGCAGGTTGCCAGGCATTCGGGCACGGTCTTGGTTCGGTCGCGGCAACAGTATTCCAAGAACATCAGGTCCGATTTTCCGTCGCTGTTCAGGTCGATACCGCCGACCAGCGATTTGGGCAGGAACTTGCCGGGGATATCGCTCTTGGGTATCAGCAACGGCTCGATGAAAAGCGCCTCTTTCTGGGCGGGGTATATGACAGCCGCGTCGATCGGCTTGTCGGCGCCGCGATAACGGTTCGGCGGCACCTCCGCCAGTTTGGGGTGCTTCGCCGGGTCCAGCGTGAGGGCGTGCCAGGGCTTGCCCGTCGCCGCGCACTGGTTGCGTTTTGTCGCCTTCACGATGGAAAGACGAAACGTTTCGGTATTCTCGCTGAACGGGACGATGGTCACCTGCTTGCCCGCTTCGGCTTTGCCGCGCAAACCGACCTTTGCGATGTCTATGCGGGTCCAGGGCGGCCGCGGCTCGCCGGCAGCGGTGCGCGTGGTCGGCGTACGTTTGACCACACCCGTTGTGACCTCAAACGGCGGACCGCCGGGTTTGCCTTTTCCCTTTCCCTTGCCCTTACCCTTACCACCGGCCTTTCCGTTCTTGGCAGACTTGTCGCCGCCTTTCTTGCTCCCGTCCTTTTTGCCGTTCTTCGCGCCTTTCTTGCCTTCGTCCGTTTTGTTGCCCTTGTTACCCTTATTGCCGTCTTTTTTGCCCTCAGGATTCTTGCCGCCGCCGGTCCCGGGCACCTCGGTCTTGCCGCCGCCAGGCGGATAGTCGGTCGGCGGAATGGCCGCAACCGGCGTTGCCGCGAAGCCGAGCGCCAGCAACGCGGTGAACGTCAGGCGGCGCAAAGACTTGATCATGGACAGCCTCATCATCGGATGGCAGGCGGAACCGCAAGATAGACCAACCGCCGGTCCTCCGTAATCACCGAAACCGGCGAAACTTTGTCGGCCAGGCCGATGAGGTGGGATTGGCAATCACGACAATCGGAACTGCCGAAACCCGGCAACGGGACTGTATTCCCGACGGTATCGGCCAAACGTGTCGCGAGGTCGCACTCACTGGCGCGGCGAGCGAAAGCGATCCCTTCGATCCTGCCGGCCTCGGTCAACTGATCGACATGCCAGTGTAGTCGTTTGTTGCGCCGCAGATGGCGGGCGACGCGGGCGCGCAATCCGCCAGGCCCGTGCGCGCTGCCGGCATAAGCATAATAGCCCGTCCGAAGTTCGCCCGTGCGGCCTCCAGCCTCAACGGTAAGCTGGCGGTCGAGCACAATCACGAGAACGTAGGCACCCTTTTCGTTGGGAATCGCCAGAAGCAGTTTGGGATTTGGATCGTTCTTTGTCATGCCAGTACGATCATACTGGCTTCGCGAGTCCTTTGCCGCATTGCCGTTTCGCCCGCGGTGTATCGGTGCATTGACGGGGGCCGATTTGATCGGCATATCAGAGGCGCGGTTTTTTACATAAACGTAAAAGAATTGAAGCCCATGACCGATCCCACAGCGTCCTTCCCCAACCTATTCAAGCCCATCAAGGTGGGTGCGCACGAACTCTCGAACCGCGCGCTCATGGGATCTATGCATACCAATCTGGAGGAATCGGGCGAAGGGCTGGCGCGTTTGGCCGCCTTCTACGCCGAGCGGGCGCGAGGCGGCTGCGCGTTGATGGTTACCGGTGGGTTCTCCCCTAACCGCGAAGGCCGCATGAGCGGTCCGGCCGCCTATATCGAGAGCGCCGCCGACGTCGAAGATCACGCGCCGATCCCATCGGCAGTGCATCAAGAGGGCGGGCGTATCCTCCTGCAGCTGCTCCATGCCGGGCGTTACGGCTATCACGACGAAATCGTGGCACCGACGGCGATCAAGTCGCCAATCAACAAGGACATCCCCCGGGAACTGAGCGAGGCCGATATCGAGCGCACGATCGGTGATTTCGCCAACGCTTCCAAGCTCGCCCAGGACGCGGGTTACGACGGGGTCGAATTGATGGGCTCGGAGGGCTACCTGGTCAATGAGTTCACCGCTCCGCACACCAACAAACGCGAGGATCGCTGGGGCGGCAGTTTTGAAAACCGGGCCCGCTTTCCGCTGGAGATGATCAAGGCCGTGCGCGCGGCGACCGGGCCGGAATTCATCATCATGTACCGGCTCTCGGTGCTCGATATCATCGAGGACGGCAGCCCGTTCGAAGAGGTGTTGGAACTGGCCAAGCTTGTCGAGGCGGCGGGCGCGGACATCATCAACTCCGGCGTCGGCTGGCACGAAGCGCGCATCCCGACAATCGCCCAGGCGGTGCCGCGCGGCGGCTGGGTTTGGGCGACGGGGCGGTTGATGGGCGAAGTCTCGGTGCCGCTGATCGGCAGCAATCGCATCAACACGCCGGAGGTCGCCGAGCGCATCATTGCAGACGGTCAGGCGGACATGATCTCCATGGCCCGGCCTTTCCTCGCCGATCCGGATTTCATGGCCAAAGCGGGTGCGGGGCATCCCGAACGCATCAACACCTGCATTGCCTGCAACCAGGCCTGCCTCGACAACTACTTCACCGGTAAGCCCGCGACCTGCCTGGTCAATCCGCGCGCCGCACGCGAGACCGAACTAAACTGGGGCCCCGCCGACCAGTCTAAGAAGATAGCGGTGGTGGGGGCCGGCGTCGCCGGGCTCGCCTGCGCCACCACAGCGGCGGAGCGGGGGCATTCGGTGACGCTTTTCGAAGCCCAAGAGGCAGTTGGTGGGCAGTTCTCCCTGGCCCGCGCCATCCCGGGCAAGGAGGAATTCGACGAGACGCTGCGCTACTACCGCGGCCGCGTGGACGCGACTGGCGTGGAGCTCAAACTGAATACGAACGCGGCGAGCCAAGATCTTGCTGGATATGACGAAACTGTTATTGCATGCGGCGTCGCGCCGCGCATTCCGGAGATCGATGGGGTCGACCATTCGATGGTCATGACCTATGAAGAACTGCTCTCAGGCAGCCGCGAACCGGGCCGACGGGTGGCGGTTATCGGCGCCGGCGGCATTGGGGTCGATGTCTCGGTGCATCTGGTCGAGCGCGGCCATAAAAGCCACCTCGATACGGCGTCGTTTCGCGCGACTTGGGGCGTGGATGGCGAGCCTGCTGCGCCGGCGCCGGCGCATGAGGTGGTACTCCTGCAGCGCAGCGACGGCCGGATGGGCGCCGGGCCTGGAAAATCGACCGGCTGGGTTCACCGTCTCGTGCTATTGCGGGCGCAAGTCGAGATGATCGCCGGAGCAACCTATCGGCGGATCGACGACGAGGGGCTCCACATCACGGTCGGCGGCGAGGATCGGCTGGTCGCCTGCGACAGCGTCGTTTTATGTGCCGGCCAAGAAGCCCAGGACGGCATGGTCGGCGAGTTGCAAGCGGCGGGCGCATCAGTGCACGTGATCGGCGGCGCGAAGCTGGCCCGCGAGCTCGATGCCCAGCGCGCGATCGAGGAAGGCGTAAGGCTAGCCGCGGCACTATAGTCATCACGCGCTCTTCTGCCTGCGGATCAGAGATACGGTGACGGCATGAAACTCTATGACAATGCGTTCAGTCCATTCGCGCGCAAGGTGCGTATGGTGCTCGACCACAAAGGGCTCGACTATGAAACCATCGACGGGCTCGATCTCGACAACCATGCTGCATTGACGGCGGTCAACGGCCGCATTGAGGTGCCGACGTTGGAGGATGACGGTGTAACAGTCGTCAACTCCGCCGATATCGTCGCTTATTTGGAGCATCGGCATCCCGCCAATCCGGTCTATCCCGAGGACCCGGCAAGGCGCGTCGCGGCCCGCGCCTGGGAGCGCTGCGCCGATAGCACGATCGACCCGATCCTGGTCGACATCTCCTACTGGCTGTGGGCCGAGCGGCCCGATGCGATGCCCGCGGGTCTGAAGGAGGCGGCGCAAGCCGATATGAACCAGGTGTATGCTGCACTGGAGCATGCGTTGAGCGAGGAGGACTTCGTTTGCGGTGCGCTTTCTGTCGCCGATATTGCGCTATTTCCGCATTTGAGTGCGGTGCGTGCCATGGGCGTACCGTTTGACCCGGCGGACCAACCAAAGCTGGCCGCCTGGCTGAAGCGCATGCTGTCGCTCGATATTTGCAAAGCGGACGTAACGCGCGCGCGCAACTACATCAACAGCATCGCCGACCGCAATCTTGAGCGCCGTAGGATTTTCTGGCGCGGAGACCGGATCGAATGGCTGCTTGCGCGCGGCTACCACGACTGGTTCGCCAAGGAAATAGCCGAAGACCGTGTGATTTGGCCCGGGCTGGGCATTCCCGACCCTGAGGCTTAGCGGCAAGTTAACCCCGCAAGTTACAACGGATAGTCGCGTTTGGGATCGACGCCGCAGCCTTCCAGGTATTTCTTGACCTGGACCACCTGATCCTTCGACAGGCTGTGTTGGCCGAAATGGAACTCGGCGAAATGACCCTTCAACCGCACGCCGATTCGCCCACCATGGCGGTTATCAAACTCCGCGCCGAGCTCGCCCAGCGTGGTCTCGACCTTACGCGGGTCGATGTTGGCGCTTATCGGGTGCGCGAACAGGGAATGTAGCGTCTTGCGGTGCTTGTGGTTCATTGGGGCATCACTCCGCGTAGGGTTGAGCATGCTCCCGTTGCTTAATCTTCTATTTGGTGGCCCTAAATGACCTTCAAAAGGGCGGTGGGTCAGGATGCCGCGCCTGCCCGGAGGACGTGGCCCGGTGCGAAGGGCGCGCTAGCCGTTAGGCCGCCATCGGCCACGACGGCATGGCCGTTGACATAGGATGAAGCGTCGCTCGCCAGAAAGAGCGCCACCTCGGCCATCTCCTCAGGAACGCCGTGGCGCTGCAGGGGATTGAGCTGGCCGATCTTGCCTTCGGTGCCCTTGGCGCGGGCGGAGTCGAATATTCCTTGGGTCATTCCGGTCTCGATCAGGCCGGGGCAGATCGCGTTCACGCGAACGCCGGTACCGATGAGCTCGCTGGCGCAAGACTTGGCGAGGTTGATGACGCCGGCTTTGGTGGCGCTGTAGACGGCCGGCCCTGAATTACCGCCGAGGCCCGCGACCGAGGCGGTCATCACGATCGAACCGGTACCCGCCGCGACCATGGGCGGAGCCGCATGCTTGATGGCGAGCATCGGGCCTAGCAGGTTCACGGCCAATACCCGCTCCATCATCTCCACCGTATAGTCGGTGATCGGCACGAGCTCACCGCTGATCCCGGCATTTGCGTAGTAGGCATCGATACCGCCGAAGGCGGCGATGCAGTTGGCCACGATGGCCTTGGAATCTGCCTCCTTGGAGATGTCGGCCGCCAGCGCATGCGCCTTGCCGCCGGCCTTGGTGATGGCAGCGACAGTCTCGTTGACCGCGTCCTCGCTGAGATCAACGGCGAGGACCTTGGCGCCTTCTTTGGCAAACAGCATTGCGCTTGCCCGGCCGATGCCGCTGGCCGCGCCGGTGACGATCACGCGTTTGCCTTTCAATCGTGCCATTTCGTTTTTCCTTTTTGGTTTCTTTGAAAATTTCCGCCGGCTCACCCTTCGACAGGCTCAGGGTGAGGTTATTGTTTCTGGGCTTCCCATCTCACCAGCGAACGTCATGCTGGGCTTGTCGAAGCATGAAGGCCAACGGGAATTCGCTCAAAGGCCGTGGTTCGGCCATTCGGGTGTCTTGCCGTCCTTGAAGGCGCGGGCGCCGATAGCATGCTTGTCCTCGCGCATCCACATCGAGAGCACGGCCTCGGCTTCGATCCGCAGGCGTTCTTCGAGCGTTCGGCCCACATGCCGCATGATCGATTCCTTGTCGGTGCGGATGGCGCCTTGGGGAAGGGCAGCGATCTCGCGCGCCATTTGGAGGGCCCGCTCCAGCGCCTTGCCCTCGGGCACGACCTCGTTCGCGAGGCCGATCCGCAGCGCCTCGTGGGCGTCGACCGGATTGCCGCGAATGATGAGCTCCATGGCCTTGGCGAAACCGACAATAAGCGGCAGGCGCACCGTCAGCCCATCGCCGGCGACGATATTCCAGCGCCGCTCCAGCGCCCCGAACACGGCATTCTCCGCGGCGATGCGAATGTCGGCCAGCATTGCCGTTTCCAGCCCCGCCGCCACGGCCCAGCCATTCACCGCCGCAATTACTGGCTTGAAGATGTCCGTCTTGCGCGTGTAGCCGCAGACGCCCGGCAGCGAGTAGAGCTCCTTGCGGTAGGTATCCCAGTCGTCGAGCGGCCATTCGGCGGCATCTTCCAGATCCCAACCGGCGCAGAAAGCGGAGCCGGCCCCGGTGATCACCAGCACAAAGGCATCGTCGTCGTCGCGAAAGCGCTGCCAGGCGTGGTGCAGCTCCTTGTTCATTTGCCGGCTGATCGCGTTGCGTTGGTCCGGGCGGTTGTAGGTCAGGACGACGACGTGGTCGTCGCCGAGATCATAGGTCAGGGTTTCGTATTTCATCGGCTCAATCCTTCGGGATTGGGGGCGTATTTGGCCGCTCCCATAGACCAGGAGGCGGGACGGCGCCAGACCGCGGCGTAGAGCCGGGCTTTCATGTCACAGCTGGGGCGTCACAAATCGGCCTGGCTTTGCGCGAAGTCGAGCAGGTAGCGCATCGCGGGGATGGCCCGGCTGCCGTACCAGGAGGTGTACTCCCCGTCGATGATCAGGCAGCGCGCCGGCGAAATGCCATGCTCTGAAGCGAATGCGGCGGCGTGATCGGGCGTGAAGGCGAAGGGCTCGCTCGAAAAAAGAAAGAGCTCTGCGTCGCGCAGTAGCGCTTCGTCCACGGCGATTTCCGGATAGCGGGTGTCGTCGCGGTGGCCGGCGGTATGCCAGTTCAGAAGCGCAAGGCTGCGGGCAATGTAAGTGTCGCGGCTGATCGTCATCCAGGGATCGCGCCAGCAGAAGTAGCAGACCTGCCGCGCCGGCCAGTTCGCGGCCGCTTGGCGCAGGACATCCAATTCGGTTTGAAATGCCGCGCACATTTCCTCGGCGGCCTCGGTGCGGCCGAAAATGCCACCGATCAGCCGGATGAGCGCTGGCACGTCGTCGGGCGCGTTTGGGTGGGTGACGATCACGTTAGGCACGATGGTCCGCAAGGCAGCGTCCATCTCGCGCGTGTTCTCGTCGATATTGAGGATCACGTGGCTTGGCGCGATTGCTGTCAGCTTGGGCAGGCTGACTTTCTTGGTGCCGCCGATGGCCGGAATGTCCTTCACCATCTCGGCCGGATGGACGCAGTATTGGGTGCGCGCCACCAGTTGGTCGGCGAGACCAAGATCGATCACGAGCTCGGTGATCGAAGGCACGAAACAGGCGATGCGGGCGCCCGGCCCGGCGCGTTCGTGGGCATGGCCGACAGCGTCGGTGAGGTGCGAATTCGACATGGGCGCGCACTCTAGCGATTCTTGCCGGACTGGGGCAGGGGCGTTAGGGCTTGAGTTCGCCGGCTTGGCGACGTGATATGCCGCTCGGTCGGACGGAACCAACAAGGAGATTGACGTGCCGGGACAATGGCAGGAATCGGGACGGGGGGTGGTGCATCCATGGCTGTGCGATCAGTTCGGACATATGAATGTGCGCAAGTATGTCGAGTATTTCGACGATGCGAGCTTTCAGGTCTGGTCGCTGATCGGCGCCGGTGTGCGCGAGATGGAGGCGCGCGGCGTGATCACGGTGGTCGCCAGCACCAAGTACGACTTCGTGCAGGAGATGAATGTTGGCCAGATGCTGGTGATAAAAAGCGGATTCACCCGGGTCGGCACCAAGAGCGTCACCTATATGAGCAAGATGTACGACGCCGATGTCGGAACGCTGCACGCCGTCAACGAGGCGGTCGAAGTCTTCTTCGATCCCGAGACCAGGAAGCCGGCGCCGATGCCGGAGTTCTTCAAGGAGACCCTTGGGGCAAATCTGGTCGACCCTGACGGATCATGACGAGAGAATTTGCCATGAGTGATTTCCTCAAGCTGCCGGACTACTCCGAGGCCATGCAGTCCTTCGCGCTGCCGGTGCCCGAATTCTATAATTTCGGCTTTGATCTGATAGACAAGCGCGCGGCGGAAGCCGACAAGACCGCGCTGATCTACGACGACGCCAATACCGGCGAGTTGCGCAACGTTACATTTGCCGATCTGGCCGAGGCCTCGGCGCGGTTCGCCAACGTGCTGAGTGGGCTCGACGTTGTGCCCGGTACGTTCGCCTTCATGATGATCCCGCGCATTCCGGCTTGGTACGAAGCCACAATCGGCTGCATCAAGGCCGGTATCGTCGCCATGCCGGGCACCAACCTGCTGATGCCCAAGGACATCGAGTACCGCATCAACAAGTCGAAGGCAGAGATCGCGATCGTGACGGCGGACCACGCGGAGAAGATCGAAGCGGTGCGCGACAAATGCCCGACGCTGAAACACCTGATCCTCGTCGGGGCGCCGCGCGACGGCTGGCTGCACTTCGAGGGTGCTTGCGCCGAGTCGTCCGACACCTACCCGCGCACGGCCGCGCCCGCCACGCGCGCCGACGAGATGATGCTCGCTTACTTCACCTCCGGCACCACGGCCTTTCCCAAGATGGTGCCGCGGAGCCACGAATACGCGCTCGCCCATGCGATCACCGCACGCTATTGGCAGGACCTGCGCGAGGCCGACGTGCACTGGACGGTCTCAGACACAGGCTGGGCCAAATTCGCCTGGGGCATGGTATTCGGCCAGTGGCAGATCGGTGCGACGCTGCTGCTCTACAATCCGGGGCCCGGTTTCGACGCCGACGCGCATCTGAAGCTTCTGGCCAAGCACAAGGTCAGCACGTTCTGCGCGCCGCCGACGGCTTTTCGTGCGTTCGCCCAATTGGAGCTCGGCGACTTCGATCTCTCATCTGTGCGCCATTCGATCAGTGCCGGCGAACCGCTCAACCCGGAGGTCATCAAGACCTGGCGCGATGCCACCGGCACGACCGTGCATGACGGATTCGGCCAGACCGAGACGATCAACGTGGTCGCGAACGTGCCTGCGGTGGAAGTGCGGCCGGGCTCGATGGGCAAGCCGGTGCCAGGCATGCCGGTCGAGATCGTCGACGATCGTGGAACGGTGATGCCCGACGAGGAAGTCGGCCATATCGCGGTCCGCCTCACCGAGCCGCGGGCGCCGGGCCTCTTCGACGGCTATTTCGAGGACGACGAAGCCAACCAGAAATGCTTCCACGACGGCTGGTACTACACCGGCGACACGGCTTACCGCGACGCAGACGGCTATATCTGGTTCGTCGGACGGGACGACGATCTGATCTCGTCGGCCGGCTACCGCATCAGTCCGTTCGAAGTCGAGAGCGCGTTGATCGAGCATCCGGCAGTCGCGGAGTCTGCGGTGGTCGGCAAGAAAGACGAGATGCGCGGCGAGATCGTCAAAGCCTATGTTGTGCTGTCCGACGGCTATCAGGGCGGCGAGGCGTTGGTCAAGGAGCTGCAGGATTTCGTGAAGTCGGTGACCGCACCCTACAAATATCCGCGTGAGATAGAGTTTCCAGACGCGTTACCGAAGACGATCTCGGGCAAGATCAGGCGGGTCGAACTGCGCGAGCAGGCCAACGCCGGTTAAACCGGCCGCACGATCTTAGGCGCGATCGAGAGCGGTCGTGATCCGCCGCAACATATCGAGCAATCCCGCGTGTTCGCCGGGACGCAGGGCGTCGCCCATCAGCGTTTCCTGAGCTTCGATGCGCATGAGCATGTCGGCAAGCAGCGCCTGTCCGGCCGGCGTCAAGGATATCGCGTAGTTCCGCCGGTCATGCATGGCGCGGCTCCGGAGGACCAGGCCGCGTTCGGATAGTGCGGCCAATACCGGGGACAGGGTGGATGTGTCGACGCCGATTTCGCGGCTCGCTGTTTTCTGACTGACGCCGGGATTGGCATCTAGGAATATCAGCAAGCTGAACTGGCCGGGGCTGAGTTCAAGTTCGCCGGCGCTTCGCTCCAGGTGGCGGAAGGATGCGACCTGCGCGCGCCGGAGGTTGTAGCCGACATAACCGGGCAGGGCGCCCAGGCTGCAGGTTTCGGGCGCGCCGCCTTTTGCCAAATTACTTGGTGCGGGATCGGCCCTGCCGCCTCGATCGGCTCCCTGATCCGTCATGTCCGGCGCCCTGCTCACAAATTAGTTGGCATACCAAACTAATTGATATATGACCGCTACCTGTGGCACAACGACAAAGTGCCCTCGTCAGCAATGCGGCCTCGCGCCGAGCGCGCCTTGCCCGATATCGGGCCGGCATCGCTCGCAAACTGAAATGACGGTTTGGGGAAGTCCAATATGTTGAGCGCCGAACAGAACGACAGGATCACGCGGGTTGGGCCGGGGACACCGGCCGGCAACTTGATGCGCCGCTACTGGCAGCCGGCCGCGCTGGTGGAAGAGTTGGAGGTAGAACGCCCGGTCAAGGCGCTGACCCTTCTCGGCGAGAAACTGGTGTTGTTCCGTGACGAGCAGGGGCGCTACGGCCTATTCCATCGACATTGCTGCCACCGGGGTGCCGATCTGGCATTTGGGCGGCTTGAGGATGGTGGGCTGCGTTGCCCCTTCCACGGCTGGCTGTTCGACGTGGACGGAAAATGCCTGGAGCAGCCGGCTGAGCCGGAAGGCAGCACGTTCAAGAACAAAGTGCGCCAACCGGCTTATCCCTGTATCGCCAAGAACGGGGTCGTATTTGCCTACCTGGGTCCGGGCGACCCGCCAGCTTTCCCGGAGTTCGATTGGTACATGGCGCCCGAGGCTTACACCTTTGCCTTCAAAGGGTATATGGACTGCAACTGGCTGCAGGCTCTGGAGGTCGGCATCGACCCCGCGCACGCCTCGTTCCTGCATCGCTTCTTCGACGATGAGGCCGACGAGGATTACGGGCTTCAGTTCCGGGGTCATGTCGATGGCGACGGCGATCCGTTGACCAAATTGTTGCGAGAGAAGGACTGTCCGGAGCTCAATATCGAGCAGACCGACTACGGCATGCGGCTTTTTGCATTGCGAGACCTGGACGACGAAAGACGACACATCCGCGTCACCAATTGTCTGTTCCCCAACGCCATCGTCATTCCCATGAACGACGACATGATCTTCTGCCAGTGGCACGTGCCGATTGACGATACGCATAGCTGGTGGATCACGATATTCTGGGCTTATCGGGGAGAAGTCGACCAGGCGAAGATGCGCGCCGACCGCCTCAAGACTTACACATTGCCGGACTATATGCCGCGGCTGAACCGCTCCAACAATTACGGTTTCGATGTCGACGAGCAGCGTACGCAGACCTATACGGGCATGGGCATGGACATCAATATTCACGACCAGTGGGCGGTTGAGTCCCTTGGGCCGATCCAGGATCGAACCATCGAACATCTGGGCTCAACCGACAAAGGCATAACCACCTACCGGCGCATGCTGATGAATGCGATCGACACAGTGGAGAAGGGAAAAGCGCCGCCGATGGCGCTACAGAACGGGGACGCGGCCAAGCATCGGGGCCCCATAGCGATCGACACGATCGGGCCGCGCAGCAGTTGGGAGACAGCGTGGAAGGATAAAGACAAGGCTCGCCGCGAACAGTCACCTTGGGCGCCGGATGTCGAATAGAGCATTGGTCTCTTATCTGGCATTGCCGCCCCACGCCCGCGTCCGGCCAATCTTGGTAAAGCCACAAGGCTCTCCCGCACTCCGTCTGGCCGGCCGAGTTCCATGACGGTTCAGAGAGGCAGCGTAGGCCGCACAGATTTCGTCGAGCGATTTGGCTTATGGTCCGACGAACAGGCCGAGGCGGCCAAGCGCATGACGAAGACGATCGATGAGCACGGTCTCGAGATTGTGCGCTTCGTCTTCCCCGATCAGCACGGCATCCTGCGAGGCAAGGCCATCCTTGCGGATTCGGTTGGCCAGGCCCTCGCCAACGGCGTGACCATGACCACGACATTGTTGGTCAAGGACACCTCCCACCGGACCGTCTTCCCGGTTTGGACCAGCGGCGCCGGGATCGACATGGAGGAAATGGTCGGGGCCGGCGACTTTATGCTCGTTGCCGATCCGGCGACATTCAAAGTGCTGCCCTGGGCACCGGATACCGGTTGGGTCCTGTGCGACATCTATTTCCAGACCGGCGCGCCGGTGCCGTTCGCCACCCGGAACATGATGCGCACTGCGCTATCCGATTTGGCCGGCCGGGGCTTCGACTATGTCTCCGGCTTTGAGTGCGAGTTCCATGTCTTTCGCATGGATGACCCCAAGATGGAGCCGGAGCACGGTACCCAGCCGGCAACTCCGCCGGACGTGAGCCTGCTGTGGCACGGCTTTAACTATCTGACCGAAATCCGCCAGGACGAGATGGAGGGCCCGCTCGCATTGATCCGAAGGACGCTGGTGGCGCTCGACCTGCCGCTCCGTTCGGTGGAGGTCGAGTTCGGACCGAGCCAGTGCGAAGTTACCTTTCATCCCGGTAACGGGCTCCAGACGCCGGACATGGTCGTGCTGTTCCGCAGCGCGGTGAAGCAGATCTGCCGCCGCAACGGCTATCACGCCACCTTCATGTGCAAGCCGGCTTTGCCCAACATATTCTCCAGCGGCTGGCATTTGCATCAGTCGTTGGTGTCCCGCGAAAACGGCGCCAATGCTTTCATGCCAAAGACTGAGAACGAACCGCTCTCAACGCTTGGCCAGCACTTCCTTGCCGGCCTGATCGAGCACGCGCTTCCGGCCTCGGCTTTCTCCACGCCGACAATCAATGGCTACAAGCGTTTTCGTCCCCATACGCTGGCGCCGGACCGTGTCGCCTGGGGGAGGGACAACAAGGGGACAATGCTGCGCGTGCTGGGTCGGCCGGACGATCCGGCGTCGCGCATCGAGAATAGGGTCGGCGATCCTGCGGCAAACCCTTATCTCTATCTGACGTCCCAGATTCTCTGTGGCCTTGACGGGATCGACCGCAAACTCACTCTGCCGGCGGCCACGGACACCCCCTATGAGGCCGACGCTCCCATGCTGCCGGCCAGCCTGATCGACTCGGTAGCGGCGTTGAAGCAGAGTGATTTTTTCCGCGGTGAGCTAGGTGATCTTGTCGTCGATTGGTTCGTGACGATCAAGGAAGCTGAGATTGCGCGCTTCCTTTCCGAAGTCACAGACTGGGAGCAGCGCGAGTATTTTGAGATCTTTTGAACGCCCCATTGCTGAGGCCGCATGTCAACAAAGACCGCAAACAGGCACGTTGTAAAACGGCGCATCCATTTCGGCGACTGCGATCCGGCGCAGATCGTCTATTACCCGCGCTTTTTCGAGATGTTCGACCGGGCGACGGAGCAGATGTTCCTGGATGCCGGCATCGACTGGCAGTGGATGCAGGCGAATATCGAGGGTTTTGCCGGCATACCCATCCTGGAAGTGAAGTCCAATTTCCGGATCCGCGTCCATTTCGGCGACGAGATCGAGATCCATAGCTGGATCGGCGAGGTTCGCGAAAAGGTCTTCAAGGTCGAGCACGAGATCATCCGTGATGGCCAATCGACGGCCACGAGCTATGAATTGCGCGCCTTCGTGATGCACGACGATGACGCGCCTCAGGGCGCTCGGGCCGCGCCGCTGCCGGACTACTTGCTGGAAAAGCTGCCGCGTTGATGGCACGACCGTTGCGCCGGCCGCACAGCGGGCATTCCTTGGCTGCGGCATTTGGCAGGCGATTTTTCTGTTCCGTTCCGACTATCATGCGCTGAACGCATAGCGGCGCCCTATTCGAGAGTAGGCGCGCGCGATGCGCGATGGAGGCGGGGCCCGTATGACAGCCAGCAAGACTCAGAGCCGGAGAAGGCGGGTCGTGCTGTTTGCGTTGGGCCCAATGGTGCTGGCGATCTACGGCGGCTACCACTATGCCGTCGGCGGGCGCTACATCGAAACCGAGAACGCATACGTGAAGTTCGACATCCTGCCCGTCAGCGCCAATGTCGAGGGCCGGGTGGTGGATGTCGCAGTGGCTCAGAACCGCCGCGTCGGCAAAGGCGCGATTCTGTTCAAGATCGACGACCGGCCATTCCGCATCCGGGTGACGGACGCCTCCGCGGAGCTTGAAGTGGTGCGCAGCCGCATTCGCGCGCTGGTCGCGACCTACCGTCAGACAACGGTCGAACTCCTGGAAGCAGGCAATCGCACGCATTTCTTCAAGCGCGAATATGAGCGGCAGAAGAAACTGCGCCTGCGCGGTGTGGCTACCGCCTCGCGATTTGAGAAGGCCGAACTCGATTTGTCGCAAGCCAGGCAGCGCGAGCGAACGCTCAAGGAAAAGGTGAACGTTGCCCTGGAAGAGCTTGGCGGATATCCAAATCGGGCACCCGAGAAGCATGGGCTTTACCTGCGTGCCAAGGCCAAGCTCGACCAGGCCTTGCTCGATCTGCGAGACACGATTGTGCGCGCTCCCTTCGAGGGCGTGGTCAGCAACTTGCGGCTGCAGATGGGCCATCACGTCAAGCGCGGCGACAAGCTTTTCAGCCTGATCAGCACCGAACGCGTCTGGGTGGAAGCCAACCTCAAGGAAACCCAGCTCGTCCATGTGCGCCCAGGCCAGCCCGCCGAAATCGTTGCCGATGGTCTTCCCAATGTCGTTTGGAAGGGACGGGTGGAAAGCATAGCGCGCGCGACCGGGGCCGAATTCGCCATCCTGCCACCGCAAAATGCCAGCGGGAACTGGGTCAAAGTGGTGCGCCGGCTGACAGTGCGGTTGACCATCAAGGACCCCGCTGCCCGGCGCCGGCTGCGATCGGGGATGACGGTGCGCGCGCGTATCGACACGGGCCGCGAACGCTGGCCGATGCGAATCTTCCGCGAAGCCATGGGTCGGCAGGACGGCAACCGCCTGCAGGCGGCCCGCAATGAGCGGCGAAGCGCCCAGCCTGGCCGCGAGCTTCGTAAGGCCCGTCCACAGCCATCCGAATGACCGCCGCTGCCGCTAGTTCGCCAGTGGTGACACCCGGTGCTTCTCGCCCACTGGTGATGATCGCCGCCGTTCTTGGCACCGGCATGGTGGCACTCGACATGACCATCGGGGCGGTGGCGCTGCCGCATATTCGAGGCACCTTCTCGGCCACCAAGGATCAGGCCGGCTGGGTACTGACGTCCTACATCGTGGCAACGGCGGTCTTGATGCCGGCCAGCGGCTGGCTGGCGAACCGCTTTGGCCGCAAGGTGGTTTATGTCACGGCGCTGATCGGCTTCACGATCGCTTCCGTCCTCTGCGGCCTGGCGCAGAGCCTCCCGCAGGAGGTGGCCTTTCGCATTTTGCAGGGCGCTTTCGGCGCACCTTTGGTGCCGCTCGCCCAAACCATGATCCTCGACACCTATCCGACCGAGCAGCACGGCCGTGCCATCGCCATCTGGGGATTTGGCGTTGTCTTGGGGCCGGTCCTAGGACCGACCCTGGGCGGCTATCTGACCGAGGAACTGGGCTGGCCGTGGATTTTCTACATCAACGTTCCCTTGGGCATGATTGCGGTGACGGCCGCTGTACTCGGATTGGCGCGGCGCGGAGCGCGACCGCGCGCCAAGCTTGATCTGGCTGGCTTTTTGTTACTGGCAGTCGCCGTGGCCGCGCTTCAGGCCATGCTCGACCGCGGTGGGCGCGAGGATTGGTTCGAGTCCACCGAGATCGTTGTCTATGCGGTCGTCGTTTTGCTGGCGGGATATTGGCTGATTATCCATACGCTCACCGCGCCGGAACCCTTTATCAACAGGACGATGTTTCGCGATCGTAACTTCAGCGTCGGCATGGTGATGATCGTGTCCTTCGGGATCATTCTGTTGCCGCCCTTCGCACTGCTGCCTCCGTTTCTGCAGGATCTGCGGGGGTATCCGGTTTCGACGGTGGGATTGATCCTTTCCCCGCGGAGCATCGGCGTGATGCTCGGCATGACGCTGTCCGGGCGGTTGATCGAGAAAGTCGAACCGCGCTTGTTGATGGTGATCGGCCTGCTGCTGATCGCCTGGTCGAGCTGGGACATGGCGGGTTGGACCGCCCAAGTCGGGACCGAGGCGATCATTTGGAACGGTGTCGCCCAAGGCTTCGGCATGGGGCTGATCTATTCGCCCATCTTCACGATCACATTTTCCACCTTGAACCCTGCGCTTCGCGGCGACGCGACCGGGATCTTCCAGCTGCTGAGGAATGTCGGATCAAGCGTTGCTGTGGCGGTTTTCCTGACCTTGTTGGTCCGGAACACAACCATCAACCGGTCGATCCTGCTGGACAATATCACGGACTACAATCAGGCCCTGCATTCAGGCGCGGCAGCGAGTGTCTGGCGGCTCGACACGCCGGAAGGAATTGCCTTGATCAGTGCCGAAGTGAACCGGCAGGCTGAGCTCATCGCCTATTCCAATGACTTCTATCTTTTATGTTTCATCGCGCTGGCGATGATACTGCCCGCATTGCTGTTGAAACGACCGAAGAAGACGGATCGCTAGAACACCGTTCTCGATCCGGCGTACCGGCGTGGGCGGCGTTGCTTGGGTGCGATGGTATTATTAGGCCGCCGCCGGTTTGGCTGCTGGCTTGCGCGCCGTCTGAGGGGCCGCCTGGGCTGGTGACTTGGCTGGCGATTGTGGCGCAGTTTGGGGTGTGGTCTTTCCGATCACTTCGACCGCGCGGCCAAGCGCCACGCCGATCATCTCCGCAGCAGCCTGATCGTCCTTGATGGTGGCCGCTACGGCTTGGCTGTGCAGACGCAGGATCGCGAATTGACGTTTGTCGAGCCGCCCCGCCTTGGCGATGGCGTTGATCAGGTTCGCCATCGATAAACCGATCGGTTTCAGTTCGGTCAGTTCATCCTCGGCGATCATGGTGTTGGCGTGAGCGACCAATTCGGCGATTTGGGCGAACTGCGTCGCAGGAAGCGCGTCTGATTTGCTTTCCGCCATTTCGTTTTCGAGTTTCAGCGTCTGTTCGCCAATCTGGGCGGCCATCCTGAAGATGCGATGCTGTCTGATGAGCTCGCGAGCTGCGGTGAGCGCGCCGACGTCCGGCGCGGCACCGGCATCTCCGACCGCCTTGTGACGCAACGCATTGGGCACCTTGATGGTCGGAAGGTCGCCGGGCGTGGCCCGTTCGGGGCTGCGCCGGTCGGGCCCGATGTAGGTGGTTGTCACCACGAAATCCCTTCGATTGCGCACCAAATTGTTGGTGCGATCGATGAGGACTTTTGGGGAAATTGGCTTGGCGATCAGATCGTCGGTGCCGGCCTGCAGGGTGCGCTTGATCATTACCTGTTCGGGGTTCCACGTCATGGCCATGATGACTACGTAGGGGTCCTGGCCGATGACGCCTTCGCGTATGTCGCGCACGAGCTTGCAGATTTCGTCAGTATCGTTGTCGATGTCGACTAACAGCAGATCGACCGCGCCAGCCCTTAATGTCTTAGCGATGTCGTCGATGTTGCGGCATTCGCGAATCTCGCGAAACCCGGTGGTCAACAGCATGCCGCGCATCAGCGTGCGCATCCGCATGCTGGGGTCGTAGTGCACCACAGCTACGTTTTCGAATGCGATTTCGCTGGCTGGCCGCGCCGTCAGCATGCAAACACACCCTGATCGTTATTGTATTGTGGGGCCGACGATTGCATCTGAGCGCCGCCCGTTGGCTTGGGTTTTAGACTAGTTGGCGTTAGTGAAGACCACATTAATGATCGCTAAAATTGAAATTACCCGGCGATCCTGGGCGTGCGGGCCAGGAAGCCTGAGAATCCAAGAGAAACTGCGAGATTATTGCGTGTGAGCAATACGTGGCGTGATGCCTCTGCGGGCCATTCAAGCTTCCCCGCGTGGTTGTATGGATGGCGATATGCGCTCCTTTGCCGGGCGTCAATCGCCCTGTGGTTTGGCCGTCGCCTATCCAGTACCAGGGCCGGGAGGCCGACGATCCGGCCTGATATCGCATTACGCGGGAGGGATTAAAGCTGGATTATCGTCTTCGGGCGATGCGAGCACGAGTATCCAGTTAACCGCAACGCCGATATCGATGTCGGCCAGCTTGGTCAGTCGCAAACAACGTGGCCAGCTGACGGCGGCTTGAAATGCTCCATCCCTCGCGTTTGCAGCGGAAATGCGTTGGCAAAACCTGAGGCTCGTCGCCTGGGCTATGATGGGGATCTGTGCGTCTCATAATGCCGAAGGGCTCGTCTTTGGTGATTTGCCGGCCCAGATTCGTGGGAGGGCATACAATCTGAGCTATACGGCGTGTCACGGCCTGCTAGCGAATTGCGACATAAGACCAGTATGGAGGCTTCAATCGAATTCACTATCTTGATGCCTTGTTTGAACGAAGCGGAAACCATTGGGTCCTGCATTTCCAAGGCCAACACATACATTTCGAATAATCGCCTCGAAGCGGAGGTTTTGATTGCCGACAATGGCAGCTCGGACGGCTCGCAATCTATCGCAAGAGAGCTGAATGCGCGGGTGATCGAGGTTCCGGAGCGCGGCTATGGCAGTGCTCTACAGGAAGGAATCAAGGCCGCGCGCGGGCGGCACATAATTATGGGCGATGCCGATGACAGCTATGATTTTTCGGCACTCGATCCATTCGTGGAGCGACTAAGGCAAGGCTGCGATTTGGTGATGGGCAATCGTTTCCGCGGCGGCATCGCTCCAGGCGCGATGCCACCCATGCACCGGTATTTCGGGAATCCGGTGCTCACCGGCATTGGCCGTCTCTTTTTTCGAGGCTCCGTTGGAGATTTTCACTGCGGTTTGCGTGGGTTCAACAAAGAAGCCATCGACCGTCTTGATCTCCAAGCGGCGGGGATGGAGTTTGCCAGCGAAATGGTCGTAAAGGCGTCCTTGGTGGGATATGAAATCGCCGAAGTTCCCACCACGCTGTCGCCCGACGGTCGCAGCAGGCCGCCGCACCTGCGGAGTTGGCGCGATGGCTGGCGCCATTTGCGCTTCTTGCTGATGTTCGCCCCGCGTTGGCTGTTTCTCTATCCCGGTTTGGCCTTGATAGTTTTTGGGTTACTGATCAATGGGTTGGTATTGCCCGGTCCTTTACGATTGGGATCGGTGATCTTCGACGTACACACCTTGCTCGTCGGCATGGGTGCGATCATCGTTGGGTCTCAAGTTGTAATTACATTTTTTTTGGTGAAGCAGTACGCAACCAAGGCAGGTTTCCTACCGCTTGGGCCGCGCTTTGATAAGTTCACTAACATAGTGACTTTGGAGCGAGCGCTGATATTTGGAATTCTGTTATGCCTGATCGGTATTTCCGGTCTCGTGACGGCTTTCTTTAATTGGAGTTCACTTTCATTCGGCGACCTGGATTACAGCAAAGTGATGCGTCTGGTCGTTCCATCCGTGACGACCTTGGCTGTTGGCGTCCAGGTTGTATCGGGCGGGTTCTTCTGGGCCATACTCAACATCCAGAGCAAGCGGCATTGAGTTCATCGGTCGCGTCTTGATCGCCGTCGAGGTGTTCCAACGGTTCAGGTATTTTGTCGGCGCTAGTTTATTTTCATGAGTGTGTAATCACGATGACGGATTACTACGGTGCTGGTTGAGCGTAAGAACGACATGATCGATTGAGGCGTTTGTTTTACGTCAATGAGAACATGCGTGACCTTGTAGCGTCTCATCATCGATACACGGTAAGCGTTGCTGGTTGACCCATCGAAGAACTTCAGAACACTCGCTGCCCTTTGCGCCTGGTCACTGACCATTGGATTGAAATGATACAACGCTACGGTTTTGCCGGAGTATGTGGGGAGGGGCCATGCGACCAGCGCCTCGGCCAGCACGATTGAGTTTTCTGGCAACACATTCACGATCGGCCGAAGTATTTCGCCAACCGGTTTCTTCCAAATCATCGAATACATGAAATGCGCGGTGGCGAATGCGCCGCTCCAAATTACGCTCCCGGACACAAGCACGGCGAGGCCGGAATTCCAGAAACGGGCTCGACGACCGACCTCGTTTCTGCTCATGACCAGCTGCCAGTACGGGCCCGAACGGAGCAGCACGGCGACGAACGCCATGTGCAAAAAGAACGTTGCGAACAACAGGAATCGTCCGGTCACCCAGACCGGCAAATCCTGGAAGATTACATACCTCGAAAAATAGATCCCCAACATCGATGTAGCGCCCAGAACGATGAACCAATCGACCCGACGCCGGACCAGAGCCAGAACGCAGACGACCCCGACAAGCAGCGGGCCCAGGCGATAGAGGATGCGGACGTCATAAAAAATGCTCTGCCAAACCGCAGCCAATGCCAGCGACGCGCGCCCGCCCGGATCGGCATTGGCAAAATCCATCGACCCGGTGCCGACCCCGCCCAGCGCAACACCCCAGACTGAGAAATACGGCCACAATTCCGCAACAGCCAATCCGATGAGCGGCGCCATTGCCAGGATCATACGGTCCGTCTGCTTCGCTTGAGCTTCGGTGACGATCAGGATGCCAACGCAGCCAAGCGCAAACACACAAGTCAGCGGATGCGACAGAAAGATCAGCGCAAAAAGAACCGGTAAGCATGCGAAAGAGGCAATCTTCCTGCCTTCACCTCGCAGGACCTTTACGCCCATCCATAGGCTCACGAGGGACAATGCGAACGCAAACATCGACGGGTATGAGGCGATGTAGAATAGCGTTCGCAATTGATATTCGTTTGAGTGCCGCCAACCGGTCCCCCAAACCGTGAGAAGCACTATCAGTCCCAGCAGCGGAGCCCATTCGCTGCGAAAATACGCTCGGAAGAACACATATACGCCGATCACGAATCCGACGATATTGAGCAACGCGCCGACCTTCAGGGCAGGGAGCGCGCCAATCCCAAACAGCTTCATCAAAATGACCAAGCCGAAGAAGTACGGCATATAGCGTGGAGAGCCGGTGTCGATGTCGAGGTGGGGATTTCGTGGGTTCCAGAGATTCTTACTCCACTCCTTCAATGCGGCTGAGTGTTCCCATAGATCTTCATGGAACGCGTACTCCGCCAACGGCAAGAAGATTAGCGAAAGGAGAACCCAAATAATCAGAACTGCGGAAGTAACAAAATATAGTGTGAGTGGCGATATCTGGCTAAACCGCGAGCCAATGACCACTTTCGCCAGTCTATTTTCCCACTGAATATTTTTGGGTCGCCCCGGTGCCATGATCTGCAAAATTCCAGTTTAGAAAGTCACGTTTAATTCTTAGGATTATGATTTCTGGTCGCTGTAGATCTGCCCCGGTCAAAATCATTGTGGCACACGCAACTGAGAGTCAATATTGAGAGGTAGTCTGGAGGTGTCATGTCGCTTGACGAGCAAAGTATGTGGCCGCCCTGGACATTCAAAGCGAGAGCCGAACATTTGGTTTCTTGGAACGAATGCTTGGCGGCCGCGTGTCGGCTCTGAAGGCTAACAGGTATTCGGGCCTTCTTGATTTGCGCGATCCTCGTGGCGGGCGCACTAGGCGGTTGAGCCGGCTCTTCATATGAGTGGAGCGCGTGGGGCCGGGGCAGGACGCGAGACGGACGCTGACCTTCCGCCTGTTGGCCCAGCCGATCACTAGGTCCAAGAACGGTACCGAGAAAACCGTGATCGAAGTCACGCCGCATAACTCGCGTTGCCTGTCCGCCTGAAAGACGGATTACGGGTACTAAACCGCCTTAGTGTCCTTTTGTGACCTTTTGGTCATTGCGCCAAATTGTGGGCTAGGCGACTATCACTTTTGCAGGTGACGGGGATGGGTCGGTGAAGGGCTTCGGTCGGGTAAAAAGAGCTGCGTTCATCCTCGATCAAGTGCCGTCAAATGGTGCAGTTCTGCACGTTGGTTGCACGAATTCCCCAACGACACTTTTCACAATCGCGAACGACATTCTGCTCCATAAGCATCTACTCGATCGCTGCCCCAATGCTGTCGGAATCGACATAGACGAGCCTTCCATAGCGATTCTGAAAGAGCATTTGCCGGGTGCTGAAATTATTGCCGGCGATGCAAACAACCTGAGTGATTATGTGGGAGGCCGGTTGTTCGATCTAATCATTGCGGCGGACGTGATCGAGCATCTGGAAAATCCGGGGTTATTTCTCTCAGCCTGCCGAGATCAATTAAAAGACGATGGGCAAGTTCTCGTGACCACGACAAACACATTTGGAGTCGCGCGGTTTTTCAAAGCCCTTCTTTTCCACGAAGCCGTTCATTCTGAGCACACCGCCTATTTCTCCCCCAAGACATTGGTGAGGCTGGGCCATCTCTGCGGACTGGAGACAAGACGCTATGGGTATTATGCCTGCTCAGCATTCTCGGAGGGCCCGTCGGTCAACAAGGCTCTCACGAACGCCATAGAGACGATGTATGCCACGATCTGGCCTCAATTTTCAGAGGGAGTCATCGTTGAGTATCGACGATCGGATTAGTCGTTACGCGGCGGGCAGAGAACATGCGGACGAACCTAGGAGCGGGCGTGCTCATATTCGGCATGATGGGCGCGATCTGGGTTGGTTTATGGTTCGGTGGCCGCGCCCTATTGCAATTGTTTGGACTGCTCTAATCTGCGCCTACACAAAAGGCCGTCCTGGCCTGGGCACCCAAAAACTATCTGGATTGAATTCCGCGAGCACTTGGATGGCTTGACGGCACTTGTCTTTGGCAAGCTCGTCCTCAAGCCAAGCTGGCAACCGGCTGTCCATTTCCGCCTCGTCGAGTTCGAAAAGCTCTCGACTGCAAAATCGAACCTGGCTTTAAAAGATTTGATGAATTGTTTCGGCCGGACTTTCCATTCCTGCCGAAACGCCGGTTCGGCTGCGCGCAGATCGCCGGCAACCGAAGGAGATACAGCTCCGACTCTAACTCCAACTCTCGCAGTGGTACAAAGTCCGGTTACAGGTCACTGAACCATTCTCCGGAACCAAACCTGTTGTTCCGCCTGAAAGCAAATACTGGTTAGCGGTGACGTAAAATGCCAGCCATCCGTGTGGGAATATACTATCGGCACATATTTGACGATGGTGGCTACCCTCGAGACATCCTTACTTTGCAGAAAGCAATAAATGGGGACAATGTCGAAGCGGTGCCAATAACCGGCGTCCGAAATTACCTGGCGGTGCGCTCATCCCTCAACGTCGTGCATTTCTTCGGCATGTTTATGCCTGATCTGCCTTTTGTCGCAATGGATGCATGGCGAGTTGGCTTGCCGAGCGTTTGGTCCCCTCTGGGAAATTTGCTTCCCCATGCTCTGCGAAGAAGTCCAAATAAGAAAAAGTTGTTTCTAGCTTGCGGCACGAAATTTGCGATGCAGCGTGCCAACATTATTCACGCGTTCACGGACGATGAAAAGAATTCGATAGTTAAGCTTGGAATTCGGACTCCCATTCATAAGGTACCATTCGGCCTCTTCCCGGAAGACCTACCATCGCCAAACACTGGCGATCATTCAAATAAGAACACATCAAATATATCAAACTATTTACTGTTCTTGGGTCGATTGGACGTTCAACAAAAAGGAATAGATGTGTTAATTGACGGATACATTAGTTATCTGCGTTCTGGAGGACGTTATAATCTTGTGATTTGTGGCAAAGATTGGAAACAAGGTGAGAATTTTGTCAGGAACAAAATTTTGCATCCTGCAGCAAAGGGTCGAATACAGTTTCTGGGAAGTGTCAATAATGATGAGAAGTTTTCTTTGATGACGAATGCAGTTGCTTTCGTCTATCCAACTCGCCACGACGGTCCGCCTCGACCGATCCGCGATGCCCTTGCCCTAGGAAAGCGAATCCTGGTTACTCGATCGGCGAACATTCATGACGACATCGAGGCTCTAGGCTGGGGATATAGCTTTGATCCGGAACCTTCTCAGCTTGCCGAAGCAATCGCGAAGTTAGAATCGGAAACTTCAGCGCCAAACTATGTTAACCCGATGAGTATTTTGTCTTGGGATTTAGTCAGCCGAAGTTTTATTGATCTATACTTTCGTCTTACAAATGAAATGCAGAGCTAATTGCAAGAAACTCCCTGCGAGCCTGGTTCATCGCGCTTACCTGTATTGCTTGTGTTGACATGAGCGCGGCGCGTGCTGGTGCGGAAGGCTTCAAGTTCGTCGCCATCGGCGATATGCCGTATTACTTACCCGTCGACTATCTGCCCCATGGGCGTTTGACCGCCGCCCAAAAAGTTCGGATACCACAGCAAAACCCTGGGCGCGGGCTTTGTGGCTGCTACACCAAATTCCACTTTTTGTGCCCGGAAATTCACGGCATTGCAGAAGCTGACCATCCATAGTGTCCATTTGAAGCGTTTTGGTCATTGCGCCCTATCGTCGTATCCGATCAAATCAAAATTCAATGGACGATAGGGGTTAGTGTTGAAAGAGCCGACCAAGATCGAGCGGGAGCTAATAAGTTTCCTCTCCAAAAAGAAAATTCGATTTTGCGTTCTCGGATTTGGTGGCGATATCGACATTGCGATCAGTCCACTTCAACCATTTGAACTATTTTCATTGGTGCAGGAATTCTGCCAGCAAAACAATCTCTTGCTGGTTCAAATGCTCCAGCATGAGCAGAGCGCGTTCTACTTTGTGATGGCGTGGTTCGACAAGGACCGAAACGTTCATTACCTGCGCCCCGACATATGCGGAGATTACGTCTGCAACGGTCGGCGCTACCTGTCGGCAAATGATCTGACGCAAGCCGCCTCTGGCAATAGCGAAATTTGGACCCCTAGCCCGCCCATCGACTTCATATATTACCTGATAAAGAAGATCGAGAAGCTGTCGCTCGAAAGCGAACATGGAGGCCGATTAAGCGCAGCATGGGCGCGCGACCCCAAGGGCGCCGAAGAATGGGTGCGTCGGTTCTGGAAAGGCAAAGAAGCGGACCTTCTGGTTAAGGCGGCTGCAACCGATCGTTGGGCGGATTTGCACCTGGCCCTTCCTGGTCTCCGCAAGTCACTTAGGGCGTCTGCCTCATCGAGGAGCAGCCGTTCCGGTGAGCTTAACCGGTATCTGCGCCGTGTCTGTTATCCGACGGGCCTTGCAGTCGCCATCATGAAGGGGGCTGCGCCCGGCCGCTCCTTGGCCGCGAGCCGAGCGGCAATCGATCTTGAGCCCGTATTCCGGCGCACTCGCGTCTACAAAGCCGGCCCGACCATTCTGCACCGCATCCGATCCACCTTGGTTGTGTCGGCCAAGCCTGGGTTGTTCCGGCCCGATCTGAGAGTTCAAGTACACGACGGGCAGCCGATTGACGACATGGTGGCGGATGTGAACGAAGCCATACTGCGCCATATGACGAAGCGACTGAGGCGACGACTTAAGCTATCCCATGCCAAACCAAAAGACCCTCCGAGCCGCCGCAGAGTCCGGGCTGAGAGAGGCTAGGGAACTGAGTGTTCGGGAACCTCGGAGAACTATTGGGCGTAGCTGTGTGGGCGTTTTGATGTCGGTCGCAAGTCTTACTGCCCGCTGCCCTGGCGGCGGTACACTGGAACCGAAAAGGCAATAGATTGGCATTTCGCGAATCAATTGGTTCGCAAGCGATTATTGCGGTTCTAGCTAAGGGCTTGAAAAGATGGTGGGCGCGGCTGGGATTGAACCAGCGACCCCTGCCGTGTGAAGACAGTGCTCTCCCGCTGAGCTACGCGCCCTTTGATTGGCAAGTGAAGGCTGGGCGACGATATAGCGCGCCCGGAAAGAGTGTCAACCGAACTGCGCCGGGCCGCCAACGCCCCATGCCGCGCAGTGGGCGCGATCATGTGACATAATTCGTGACTTGGACGCCCGAGCCGGGCTGTGGCAAGGTCTGGCGGCGTTCGAACATGCCGTTTCCCGCTGTGTTACTGGAGCACCATGGAACTCGCAGCCATCATCCTCGCCGCCGGAAAAGGCACCCGGATGAAGTCGGCTTTGCCCAAGGTCCTGCATCAAATCGCAGGGCGCTCGATGGTAGGCCATGTGCTGGACACGCTCGCCGGGCTTTCGCCGTCGCGTATTGCCGTGGTGATCGGGCTGGGCATGGACGTCGTCGCGCAGGCGGTGGAGCCGGTGCCCGCCGTCGTGCAGCCGGAGCAGCTTGGCACCGCCGACGCGGTCAAAGCCGCGCGCGAGGTGCTGGCCGGGGCCACCGACACGGTGCTGGTTCTTTACGGGGACACGCCTTTCATTTCCGCGGCGACCCTGGAGAAGATGGTGGCTGCGCGCCGCGCCACGCCGGACACGGGCGTTGTCGTGCTTGGCTTTCGCCCGCCCGATCCAGGCGCCTATGGCCGGCTTGTGCTGGGCCCCGATGGCGAGCTCGAGGCGATCGTGGAGGCCCGTGAGGCCAGCCCCGAGCAACTATCGATCGACCTCTGCAACTCCGGCGTCATGGCGATCGACGCCGCCCGGATTTGGTCGCTCATCGATGCGGTCGGCAACGACAACGCCAAGGGCGAGTACTACCTGACCGATATCGTCGGCCTGGCCCGCGGGCAGGGGCTTGCCTGCGCCTATATCGAGGCGGATGCGGAAGAGCTCTCCGGCATAAACTCGCGCGCCGAGCTCGCCGTCGCCGAGGCGATCATGCAGCGGAACCTGCGCGCGGCGGCGATGGCGAACGGGGCAACGCTGGTCGACCCGACCACGGTCTGGTTCAGCCACGACACCACAATCGGGCAGGATGTGATCATCGGCCCGAGCGTCTTCATGGGTCCCGGCGTCAGTGTCGCGGACGGTGCCGAGATCCGCGCATTCTGTCATCTGGAGGGCACCAGTCTCGGCGAGGGGGTGACGATTGGACCGTTCGCGCGGCTCCGGCCGGGAACGGTGGTGGCCAAGGGTGCGCGGGTCGGCAATTTCGTTGAGATCAAGAACGCGATGCTGGAGATGGGCGCAAAGGTCAATCACTTGACCTATGTCGGCGACGCGCAGGTCGGCGCCGGCGCCAATGTCGGGGCGGGGGTCATCACCTGCAACTACGATGGTTTTCTGAAGCACCGCACCGAGATTGGCGCCGGCGCCTTCATCGGCTCGAATACGGCGCTAGTGGCGCCGGTGAAAATCGGCGAAGGCGCCATCGTCGGCGCCGGTTCGACGATCACGAAAGACGTGGAGACCGACGCCCTCGTGGTGGAACGCTCCGAGACCAAGACCGTGCCGGGCGCGGCACGGAGCTACCGCGAAAAGAAGGCGGCGGAGAAGGCCGCGACGAACAAAAAATCTCGGTCAGCGGACTGACCTCAGGCTAGGCGGATTGAGCACATGTGCGGGATCATCGGAATTCTGGGCAAGAACGAAGTCGTCCCGCTGTTGGTCGACGGCCTGAAGCGGCTGGAGTACCGTGGCTATGACAGCTCCGGCATCGCCACATTGCATAATGGTTGGATCAAGCGCCGGCGGGCCAAGGGCAAGCTGGTCAATCTCGACGAGAAACTGAAGCTGCGGCCGATCGAGGGTTTGGTCGGCATCGGCCATACCCGCTGGGCGACGCACGGTGTGCCGAGCGAGGAGAACGCGCATCCTCATGCGACCAAGGAAGTCGCCGTCGTGCATAACGGCATCATTGAGAATTTCCAGGAGCTGCGCGCCGAGCTGGAAGCCGACGGCGAGGTCTTCGAGACCGACACGGATACCGAGGTGGTCGTCCATCTCCTGACCCGAGCACTCAAACGGGGGACCACACCGCAGGACGCCATGACCGAGGCGATGGGCCGGATCCAGGGCGCCTTCGCGCTGGCGATCATATTTTCGCAGCACGAGGATCTGATGATCGGCGCACGGCGCGGCTCGCCGCTCGCAATCGGCTATGGCGACGGTGAGATGTATCTGGGCTCCGACGCCATGGCGCTGGCCCCGTTGACGCGCCGGATCGCTTATATGGAGGAAGGCGACTGGGTTGAGATCACCCGTGAAGGCGCTATCGTCCGCGATGCCGACGGGCAGATCGTCGAACGCGAGATCCGCGAGACCGCGGCGTCCGGCGCGCTGGTCGGCAAGGGTAACTTCCGCCACTTCATGGAGAAGGAAATCCACGAGCAGCCGGCGGTGATCGGCGACACGCTGCATTCCTACTTCAATCCCCAAGAGCGCGCGGTGCACTTGCCTGAGTTGCCGTTCGACCTGGCCAAGGTTCCGCGCATGACCGTGACAGCCTGCGGCACGGCGTTCTATGCCGGTCATGTGGCGCGCTACTGGCTGGAGCAGCTGGCGCGGATTCCGGTCGACATCGACGTGGCCTCGGAGATGCGATACCGCGAGGCGCCGATGCGCGAGGGCGGTGCGACGGTGCTGGTCTCGCAGTCGGGAGAAACCGCCGACACGATGGCGGCACTGCAATATGCGCGTACGACCGGTCAGCACGTCATATCGGTGGTCAATGTGCCCGAGAGCTCCATCGCGCGCGCCTCCGACGTGGTGCTGGCAACCCATGCCGGACCTGAAATCGGGGTCGCTTCGACCAAGGCCTTCACCACGCAGCTGACCGTGTTGGCTTGCCTGGCGATCGCCGCAGGCCGCGCACGCGGCACCATCGATCACGACCGCGAGGCGGCTCTGACACGGGCAATCACCGAAGTTCCGGCGCGGGCGGCCGAGGTGCTCAATCACGACGAGGCCATCCGCGAACTTGCCCATCAGGTCGCCGAGGCGCGCGACGTGCTGTATCTCGGGCGCGGCACGGCCTATCCGATCGCCCTGGAAGGCGCGCTGAAGCTCAAGGAGATTTCCTATATCCACGCCGAGGGATACGCCGCGGGCGAGATGAAGCACGGGCCGATTGCGCTCATCGACGAGGCGGTGCCGGTGATCGTAATCGCGCCGACAGATGCGCTATTCGAAAAAACCGCCTCGAATGTCCAAGAGGTGATTGCGCGCGGGGGCAAGGTGATATTTCTGTCGGATCAGGAAGGGGTGGCCAAGATGACCGCCCAGGCCGAGCCTTGGGCAACCATCGAGCTGCCGACCGTCGACCCCTTCGTGGCGCCCATTCTCTACGCTATCCCGGTTCAGCTGCTCGCCTATCACACGGCTGTCGTGAAGGGCACCGATGTGGATCAGCCGCGCAACCTGGCAAAGAGCGTGACCGTGGAGTAACGCCTCGCCGGCGGTCCACCTCCGCAGGTTTGGTTTCCGCCCGTTAACCATTGTTAGCGGGATGTCCACGATTTCCAGCTATCAAAGAGCCTGCGAGGGAACGCGCCCGCCCGGGGAGGGCGCTCGCGCGAAGAGGCTTGAACGATGAGCAGAGCAGCAAAGCGTCATCAGAAGAAGGTGGCGAGGAAAGCCGCACTCAAACGACGCTCGCCGCCGCCAAGGCCCGCGAAGCGTCCCGCGGGCGCGGCCCCGGCGGATTACCTATCGGGATTGACGCAACAAGGACTGCAGCATCACCGGGCGGGACGGCTGCAGGAGGCTGAGGCGGTCTACCGGCAGGTCCTTGAGGCCAAGCCCGGACACCCCGACGCCAATCATCTGCTGGGCTGCCTGGTCCATGATGCGCGAAACCACGAGCTTGCCGTGGAGCTGATAAGCAAGGCCGTTTCGAAGGCCCCCAAGCAGCCGATCTATCGCAACAGCCTGGGAAACGCACAGCATGCTCTCGGACGTGTCGACGACGCAGTGGCGAGCTACCGCAAAGCGATCGCCATCGAGCCCGGCTATACCGAGGCCTACAACAATCTAGGCAATGCGTTGATGTCCCGCGGTGATTTGGACGCGGCGGTCGCCGAATACCAAAGGGCGCTGGCGATCGACCCTGATTATCCAGAGGCTCACTACAATCTAGCAAATGCGCAGCGGGAACTCGGGCGTACTACCGACGCAATTGCGAGTTATCGGGCGGCGCTCGCCGTCAATCCTGACTACGCAGATGCACGAGGTAACCTCGCCAACCTACTCAAGGACGTCGGGCAGCCTGACGATGCTGTGCTCGAATACCGCAGCGCTCTGGTTGCCAATCCGTCAGCGGCCGGAATTCACAACAACCTCGGCAACGCCCTGGAAGAGATGGAGCAACACGAAGACGCTGTCGCCTGCTACCGCACCGCAATCCGCATCAATGCCGATTTTCCGGAAGCCCACAACAATCTGGGCAACATCCTGAACGCCATAGGCCAGACCGACGAGGCCATTTCGAGCTATCGAACCGCCTTGGCGGTGCGGCCTGGCTACGCCGAGGCGCACTACAATCTGGGCGCAACATTGAAGACCTTGGGGCAGATTGAAGAGGCGATCTCAAGTTATGAGAATGCCATTGCCGTCAAACCGGACTACACCGAAGCGCGCAACAACCTAGGCAACGCGCTGCGGGATGTTGGCCGGTTGGAAGAGGCCGTCGGCTGGTACGAAACTGCGCTGGGTGTCGATCCCGACTACGCGGAGGCCCATTCCAATCTAGGCGCGGTTCTTCAGTTGTTGGGCCGAACAGGGGAAGCGTTCGCCCATTGTCGCCGGGCCGTGGCGCTCAAGCCGGAGATCGATGCGTTCTGGAGTGCCTTGGTGGCAAGTCTGGAGACCGCAGCGTTCGATTCGACCGACGACGCCCTCTTCGACGACCTCTTGCGGCTCGTGGAACGCGCGACCGTGCAAACGAACTCGATTGCCGTGCCGATCATCAGCGCGCTTCGTCAGCACCCGGACTTCGCCGCGCTTCTTGAAGTGGCGGGCAACGGCAAGCCCCTTGATGAGATCGAGTTCGATGATTTGGCCCGGCGGGTCTGTGCCTTTCCGTTGTTCCTTCGCTTGATCGAGCAAAGCCATATCAACGATCTGAACGTTGAACGGCTTCTCACTTTATTCCGTCGCGCCATGCTCAGGGCAGCGATGGCAGAGGACGAGGGCGACGACACCGCGCTGGCGTGTTCGACAGCGCTGGCGCTGCACTGCTTCACCAACGAGTACGTCTTCCACGAGACCGAACAGGAGAGGGCTGCAGTCGAAGCGCTGGAACAGCGCATCGGTGCGCTGGCCGAGGTAAAGGCGGTGGTGCCGGCGCTGCACCTGGCGGCCTTGGCAAGCTATCGTCCGCTCCATCGGTTCGCTTGGTCGGCCGGGCTGCTCAAACTTGAGTGGACCGAAGGGCTCCAGCCACTGATCGCTAGGCAAATCGCGGAGCCTGTGGAGGAACGGTCCTTGCGTGATCAGATCGCCAGCCTGACGCCCATCGATGGTTCCGTCACCCAATCGGTTCGCGAGCAGTATGAGGAGAATCCCTATCCGCGCTGGGTCAAGGCCGACATGGAGAGGCAGCCCCGGAACATTGCTGCCGTCCTGCGCGGCTCGCCTCTCCATTTCGACATCGATTACGGCGAGCCGATCGAAAGCCCGGAGATCCTGGTCGCCGGCTGCGGTACCGGCCAGCACGCCCTGCAGCCCGCCTCGAAATACCGGGATGCGCGGGTCCTCGCCATCGATCTCAGTCTTGCCAGCCTCAGCTATGCCTCCAGAAAATCCCGCGAACTGGGAGCCTCGAATATTGAATATGCCCAGGCGGACATTGTGAAACTCCGCGAGATTGGGCGGACATTCGACGTCATCGAGTGCTCCGGGGTCCTACACCACATGGAAGACCCGATGGTCGGTTGGCGCGTCCTCACCGATCTACTGAAGCCGGGAGGCTTCATGAAGATCGGCCTCTACAGCGAGATTGCCCGCGAGCCGGTGGTCAGAGCCCGCGCACTCATTGCAGAGCGGGGCTACACCTCGTCGGCTGAGGATATTCGGCGCTGTCGCGATGACATAATCTCCATGGCTGAAGACGAAGCCTCGGGGATGGCGGACCTGCTGGAGTTTCGGGATTTCTACGCCTTGAGCGAATGCCGCGACCTCATCTTCCATGTCCAGGAGCATCGCTTCACGCTGCCTCAGATCGAGGCGGCGCTGGCGACCCTCAAGCTCGATTTCCTCGGTTTCGAAATGCGCGATCAGGGGATCATGCGAGCCTTCAAGGAAGAGCATCCCGACGCCGATGCCGCGCGCTCGCTGGAAATGTGGCATGAGTTCGAGCAGGCCAATCCGAAGACATTCCGGGGCATGTACCAATTCTGGTGCCAGAAGCCGGCCTCAGCCTGAACCTGTCGAAGGGCAGGCCGATCTTCGATGACTTCCATTCAGCCCACGCGCACTCAGACGACCCGTACGATCCCCATCATGCCCGCGGCCTGGTGCTCCAGAATGTGGCAGTGGAACATCCAATCGCCCGGATTGTCGGCGTGGAGCGCAACGCGCGCGCGGCCGCGCGCCGGCACCAAAACGGTGTCCCGCCAGGGCTTGTTCGGGTCGGCCTTGCCATTCACCGAGAGCACTCGGAAGGCGTGGCCATGCAGATGCATCGGGTGCTCGAAGGCAGTGTCGTTGACCATGTCCAGGACGTGACTGGTGTTTCGTTTGAGGGTTAGCAGGGGCGGCACCTTCGTCTTCATCTCGGTCATCGCCGCTCCATTCATGAACCAGAATTTGCGGCTGCTGCGGTTGGCCCGGAAGCGGCGTGCCAGCATCGCCGACATTGCCCCACCCTCGAGCCGAACCGTGTGAAAGGCCGCGCCGTCGATTTTCGGTTCGGTGAGTGGGTTGGGCCTGAGCGCCACTGGCCAGTCAGGCGGCTCCTTGCGTATCGGGGTCTCCGAGGTATAGGCGAGATCGAGCAGACGGTAAGCACCTCGCCGATAATAGCCATCGATCACACGGGTGCGGCTGCCCGGTTTGCCTGTTGCATCGAGGATCACTTCGGCGCGCTGGCCGGAGGCGATGATTACCATGTCGCCGGCCGGCGCATGTGGGGCGACGGGATGGCCGTCGAGCGCGATGATGCGTGGCTTCAGACCTTCGAAGCGCAACCCAAAACTGCGCGCATTGGCAACGTTGACGAGGCGCAAGCGTAGGCGTTCGCCGGCGCGCACCGGGACGCTCTCGCGCACCCGCCCATTTACGGTCGCCGTATTACCGATGCGGCCGGCATGGGTAAGGTCGTGCGGATTGGCGAAGTTCGCCGTGATCACCGCCTTGCGGTCGAGCCGCCAGTCGTCGAGCACCCATAAAAGATCCCGGTCGACCCTCGGCGGATTTGGTTCCTCGACGATGAGGGCACCGGAAAGCCCGCGCCCGACTTGCACGCTGCTGTTGAAATGCGGGTGATACCAATATGTGCCGGCATCCTCCAGCGGGATGTCGTAGGTGAAAGTCTGGCCGGGGGCGATCGGCGGCTGGGTGATGTAGGGCACGCCGTCCATGGCATTGGGGACACGGAGGCCATGCCAGTGGACGGTGGTCGGTTCGGCGAGCTTGTTCTCAACCACGATCCGCAATCGTTCGCCCTGGCGTGCGCGCAAGACCGGTCCCGGCACCGTGCCATTGTAAGACCACACCGTGGTGTCGGGATGCGGCTTGCCGACGATGTTGAGGATGGCCGGCTTCGCGGTCAGCGTCACCGAGTGACTGGCCGCCGCCGAATGGGCGCTACCCGGCAGTATGCTTGCCGCCGAGGCGGCGGCGCTCAGCTGCAGAAAGCGCCGTCTGTCATGTTTCCACATATGGCAATCAGTGCGCCTCGACGACTCTGGCGTCAAGCCGTCATTGCAGGTATTCGCCATGCTTGCCAAGATCCGTTGGTTGTACGGCCGTCTGGTGGCAAAGTGTGGCGATTGGCCGTGCCCGGCGGGCGTGGCTGGCCAAAAGGAGGGCGAGCGGATGAAATTCAATCGAACGGTTCCGAGTTTGGCGGCGGCGGTTTTCTTGGGCCTTGCCGGTATCCTGGGTGTCAGCGGTGGGGCGGCAGCGTCCGATCCTATTATGCAGCAGAACGGCATCCGCTATTCCTGCACCGGTATCGGCGAGGCCAAGGATGACCCGATTTGGCGCACCTTTGCGCTCAAGCTCGCATTCGCAGTTCAGCCGGATGGTGCACTGCTGTCGGGCGTCCGCGCGCGGATCAGCGATGCCTCCGGCCGTGTGGTGCTTGAGGTCTTTTGCGAGGACGCACCCTGGCTGATGGCGCAACTGCCTCCGGGACGCTATTCCGTGGATGCGCTGGCGCTGGGCAAATACCGCAAACAAGGCCGCTTTGCCATTGCCAGAGGCCGGCAGCGTTATGTCGTGATCCGTTTCCCCGCCGAAGCCGGCAAGTAGGCAGTGGGCCGCTTAGCAACCGGCCGAGACGGCTGATCCGTGGCGGACAAGCACTACGACGGCATCGTCATCGGTGCCGGGCATCATGGGCTCATCCTGGCGACCTATCTGGCACGGGCGGGTCTCAAGATCCTGCTGGTCGAGCGGCGTCTGCAGCATGGCGGTGGGCTTGCCACTGTTGAGGCCACGCTGCCGGGCTTCTATCACAACAGCCATTCGATCAATCATTTCCACATCACCGAAGCGCCGTGGTTCAGGGATCTGGAACTGGCCGATACCGTCGGCTATGTCACGCCGCGCTACGAGTTCGGCCAGCCGCATCCGGACGGCAGCGCACTGGTCTTCAGCCGCGATCTCGATGAGACGCTGAAGAGTATCGGGCAGTTTTCCAAGCACGATGCCGAACTCTTCCGCGACTGGAACGCCAAGGCCGAGCGCATCACTCAAGAGATCTTTCTGCCCGAGCGTTTCTCGGAGCCGCTGCCGGCCGACGAGCGGGCAGACCTTCTGTCGCGCACGTCGCTGGGGCGCGATTTCCTGGAGGTGACACGGCACGAACCCTTCAAGCTGGTCGATGAGTGGTTCGAGCACGAATGGGTGAAGCTGCTCTTCCTTTTCAAGGTCTCGCTCTTCGGCACCTGGCTCTCCGACACCACCGGTCAGACCAGCCCGATGGGATCACTGGTGCGCGCCTTCGATTTGGAGACCGGGTATCAGCTCTGCCGGGGCGGCAGCTACAACCTCGCCCGCGGTCTGATGGAGCGTTTCATCCAGGCGGGCGGGCATTTCCGCAACCAGACCCATGTCGCGCGCATTGTCGTGGAGGGCGGCCGCGCGACGGGGATTGAAACGGCTGAGGGCGAGACCATCCGGGCGGGGCGGTTCGTTGCCAGCGCCATCGACCTCCACCAAACCTACGAGGACATGATCGGGCGTGAGCAGCTGCCGGCCGAATTCACGGCCCGGCTCGACCGTTTCCAATACACGGCCTGGACCCTGTTCGGCGTCCATTTCGCGCTTGAACAATCCCCCGACTTTACCGCGGCGGCGTTCGATCCCAATCTCAACCGCGCGCTCAAATGGAATGTCGGGGCGGAATCCATCGCTGATCTGATCTCCGCCCACGCCGATGTAAAAGCCGGCAAGGTACCGAAGATCGTTCAGTTCGGCTCCGGTGGGCTCAGCGTCAACGACCCGGCGCAGGCGCCCGCCGGCAAGCACACCAGCTATGCCTGGCACGTGATGCCGCTTGAACTTGATCTGGGCGGGCAATCCCAAGACGCATTCGAGGCTGAATTCACCGAACAGATCGTTGAGCGGTTCGCTCGGTTCGCGCCCAACATGACGCGGGACAATATCCTCAAGACCTACACCTATACGGCGCGGACCTACGGGGCAGAGCTGATCAACATGCGCTCCGGCGACATCTTCATGGGCGCCTTTGCCGCCGACCAGGTGATGGACGGGCATTTCGGTTATCGCGGGCCGGTCGATGGGCTCTACAACATCGGCTCTGCTTGTCATCCGGGCGGCGCGATTTCCGGCGGTGCCGGATATATATCGGCCGGCGTCATCGCACGCGATCTCGAGCTGAAACCGTGGTGGCAACCGGTCGATGCAAGGCGGGCGCTGGAGACCCTGAGGGACTGACGGGCGGAACGACGAGGGCGCTTCTTTGGGGTATGACCGGGCACATCACATCCCTCATGCTGAGCCTGTCGAAGCATGGGCGGTCGAGGATCGGCGGGCCAGTGCCGGCCCGGTTAGGGCTGGACGCGGGTGCGGATCGGTCCTAAATGAGTCCTAACCAAAGCCACTTGCAAGGCGGGGAGTGCCTGTCCCATGCCCCAGACTTCCAAGAAATTCGCTCAAATCGACCCGGTCTGGTCGCGTATCCGCGGTGAGGCGCTCGATCTGGTCAAGAGCGAGCCTCTGTTGGCCAGCTTTGTGCACGGAACCGTGCTCAACCATGAGCGCTTCGAGCAGGCGCTGAGCTATCATCTGGCCCAAAAGCTAGGCAGCGTCGAAGTTCCGGCGTTGCTGCTGCGCGAGGTCTTTGACAAATGTTACGCCGATGCGCCTGATGTCGCGGCGGCGGCGCGCGCTGATATTGTCGCCGTTCAGGATCGCGATCCGGCGTGCCGAACCTACCTTCAGCCGCTGTTGTTCTTCAAGGGCTACCAGTCGATCCAAGCCCAGCGGGTCGGGCACTGGCTGTGGATGAACAAGCGCTGGGAGCTGGCGCTCTTCCTGCAGAGCCGGGTCTCCGAGCTCTTCGGTGTCGATGCCCATCCGGGCGCGCGCATCGGCCGCGGCATCATGGTCGACCATGCCACCGGCGTGGTGATCGGCGAGACCGCTGTGATCGAGGACGATGTATCGCTCTTGCACGGCGTGACGCTGGGCGGTACCGGAAAAGCGGAAGGCGACCGTCATCCGAATGTGCGGCGCGGCGTGATGATCGGGGCCGGCGCCAAGATTCTGGGCAATGTCGAGATCGGCGAATGTTCGAAAGTTGCGTCCGGCAGCGTGGTGGTCAAGGACGTACCGCCGGGCACGACGGTCGCGGGCGTCCCCGCCAAAGTGGTCGGCAAGACCGATTGCACCGACCAGCCCTCGCGGGTGATGGACCAGCGCGTGGAGGTTTCCACGGACTACTCGATCTGAGGCGCCGATCTCGCGTAAGAGCCGATCTCGCGTAAGAGAAGCATGCTGACGCTCTACGACTACCTCGACAGCGGCAACGGTTACAAAGTGCGGCTGCTGTTGGCGCATCTGGGGCGCGACTACACGTTGGTCGAAAAAGACATCATGAAGGGCGAGACCCGGACGCCCGACTACCTCGCCATGAACCCCAACGGCCGCATTCCGCTTCTGCAACTGGACGATGGCAGCTTCCTCGCCGAGTCGGGTGCGATGCTCAACTACCTGGCCGAAGGCACACCCTATCTGCCCGATGGCGGCATCGACCGCGCCAGGGTGCTGCAATGGATGTTCTTTGAGCAATACAGCCACGAACCGCCGATCGCCGGCGCCCGATTTCGGATGCGCCATCTGGAGCGGACGCCAGAAATTACAACGCAGATAGAGGCATTGCGTGGGGCCGGCCATGCTGCGCTCGGCGTGATGGAGGCGGAGCTTGCCTCCCGCGATTGGTTCGCGGCCGACCGTTACACAATCGCCGACATGGCGCTTTTCGCTTACACCCATGTCGCCGAGCAAGGCGGCTTCGCGCTCAGCGATTATCCCGCTATCGGTTGCTGGCTTGACCGCATCAAGGCGCAGCCCGGCTGGTTTCCGATGCTGTCAGGCGATTGAAATCCTGGGGCCTGTCAGAACGATATCCGCATCTTCGGCCGGGCGTCCTTCAGGCGCGAAACGCCTTTTCGGGTCACACGGGTCTTACGCAGGTCGAGGCTCTGCAAGGCGGGCATGCGCAGGAAGGCCGCAATGCTTCCGTCGGTGAGCCGCGATGCGTCGGCTTTGATCCAACGCAGCGTCGGGTGATTGGCCAGATAGCCAACGCCCTTGTCGCCGACCGCCGTGCGGTCGATCCACAGGGTCCGCAGCTTGGCCGACTTAGCGAGAGACAGCATCCCGCGATCAGTGACTTTGGTTCCGCTGACATAAATGACCTCGAGCTTTGGCAGAGTGGCGATCGCGGCCAGTCCTTTGTCCGTGAGTGCGGTGTGCCAGACAAATACCCAGCGCAGCGACTTGATCTTGGCGAGTTCCGCCGCGCCATCGTCGTCGAGGCTGGATCGCATGACGGTGAGGTTCCACAAAGTGCGCGAGGCCGCCAGCGCGCCCATCTCGGTGTTGAGCTTGACGAATTGGAGATTGAGGCTGGTGAGCTTGGGCAGGCGCGCGATGGCAGCCATGCCCTTGCCGGTCAATCCCTTGGCCGAGCTCAGACTGAGGCGAGTGAGGTTTGGCAGCTTGCTGATATGCTCCATGCCCTCGTCGCCGACGCTGGTGCTGTTGAGACCCAGCTCGCGCAGCTTCGTTAGCCCCGTCAGATGCACCATCGCAGCGCCGTCGAGTGGCGTGGAGCTGAGGAAAACGCTGCGCAGATTTTCCAGTTTGCCGATCGCGCTGAACCCGTCGCTGGTCAGCTTGGCGCGGCCGAGGCTCAGCGACACAAGCGCCGGCAGGCGGGTTGCCATGGCGAGATGGGCGTTGCCCAGCCTGGAGCCGCTTATGTTGAGGTGCGTGAGCCGGGGAAGGGCGGCGAGGTGGCGCATGTCGGCGGCGGCAACCGGCCCTCTGGCCCGACGCAGATTGACCCGGCGCGCCGTCTTTATGGCGTTTCGGTCCCAGGGTTTGTTACGGTGCTTGAGGCTGAGGCTATTCAGCCAGGCCGCGGCGTCGTCAACGGCATCTGCTGCGGCGGGCGGTGCCAGAGTTGCGCACAGAAACGAAATGGCCAGTGCCGCCGGCAATATCTTCAAATAACCACGATGCTGCATGAACTCGATTCCTCCTTCAATTGGCCCGCAAGTACACTTAGTAGTGCCGCCCGGGATGATCGAGCAAAAGGCCGTAGTCCAACCTCAGGTTAGCACTACTGCCGGGCGAGCTAAACCAGCCGCGTCTGCCCATGCGGCGCGGCGACAAACCACCGGAGCGTTGGTATCATGGGCGCCGGATTGAACGGATCGCGACGGGGGGCCGGATGGCCAAGTATGATTACGACTTTTTCGTCATTGGCGCGGGCTCCGGCGGGACCCGGGCGGCGCGGATCGCCGCAGCGCACGGTGCCCGAGTGGCGGTTGCCGAGGAGCGCTATCTGGGCGGAACTTGCGTGAATGTCGGCTGCGTGCCCAAGAAGCTGCTGGTCTACGGCTCGCATTTCGCCGAGGACTTCGAGGACGCGGCGAATTTTGGCTGGAGCGTCGGCCGGCGCAGCCACGACTGGTCCACGCTGATCGCCAACAAGGACACGGAGATCGCGCGGCTGAACGGCATCTATCAACGCCTTATTGAAGGTGCCGGCGCCAAGATCTACGACGCCCGGGCGATCCTGACGGACCCGCATACCCTCGACGTCGGCGGTAAGACCGTCACTGCGGAGACCGTGCTCGTTGCGGTCGGCGGATGGCCCAGCGTGCCCGAACTCCCCGGCCATGAACACATCATCACATCCAACGAGGCCTTCCATATCGAGACGTTGCCCGAGCGTATTGTTGTGGTCGGCGGCGGCTACATCGCGGTGGAGTTCGCCGGCATCTTTCATGGCCTCGGGCGAAAGGTGACCCAGCTCTATAGGGGGCCGCTCTTCCTGCGCGGCTTTGACGACGATTGCCGCGAGTTCCTCGCCGAGGAAATGCTGAAGAAAGGCATCGACCTGCGCTTCAACTCGGTGGTTGAGTGCATCACTAAGCAGGCCGACGGCAGCGTCCTGCTCGACCTGCATGGCGGCGAGACGATCGAAAGCGACCTGGTCATGTATGCCACGGGGCGGAGCCCGAACACGGCCGAATTGGGACTTAAAGAGGCTGGAGTGGCAGTCGACGAAAAGGGCGCTATCGTCGTCGATGCGGACTGGCGCACGAACGTGCCCAACATCTACGCCATCGGAGACGTCACGGACCGCATCCAGCTGACGCCCGTGGCTATCGCCGAAGGCCACGCTTTGGCCGACCGGCTCTACAACAAGTCGAACCGGACCGTCGGTTACGACAATGTCGCTTCGGCCGTGTTCAGCCAGCCCAATATCGGAACCGTGGGACTCACCGAAACCGAGGCACGGGCGCAAATTGGCGCCGTCGATGTATACAAATCCGCCTTTCGTCCGATGAAACACACGATTTCGGGTCGCGACGAGCGTTCGCTGATGAAGCTCATCGTCGACCGCAAGACCGACCGGGTGGTTGGTCTGCATATGGTCGGCCCTGAAGCCGGCGACATCGTTCAGGGCTTCGCGGTCGCACTCAAAGCAGGGGCCACAAAGTCTGTGTTCGACGCCACCATCGGCATCCACCCAACCGCGGCCGAAGAGTTCGTCACCATGCGCACGGCAGAGCCCGATCCTGAGCTAGAGGCCGCGGAGTAAGACTGGGCCGGCCGGTTGGATCGACTGATATGGCCCGCGTACTCAACATCGCGGTTGTGGGGTGTGGGACAGCCGGTCCGGCCGCGGCGCTGTTCCTCAAACGCGCAGGCCACGAGGTCACCGTCTTCGAGCGTTTCGAAGAGCCGATGCCGGTCGGCGCGGGCTTCCTTATGCAGCCGACCGGTATGGAGGTGCTGAACCGGTTGGGGCTGCTGCAGGCCACGCTCGAAACGGGCGCGCGCATCGATCGGCTCTACGGCAAGGCCCTCTCCGGCCGCACCGTGATGGACCTGTCCTACCGCCATCTTGGCGAAGGAATGTTCGGCTTGGGCATGCACCGGGGCGCCTTGTTTCTCATTCTGACAGCCGCGATCAAGGAAGCGGCGATCGAGCTCGTTTGCGGCACCGAGATCGTCGGCGTCGAAACGGGCAAAGCAAAAGGTTCAGTGTTGCGAGATGCTAGCGGCACATCCCATGGGCCCTACGATCTGGTCGTGGTCGCAGACGGAACCCAATCGGCGCTTCGCGCGAACTCCAATCTCGTTCGGCGCGACAAGCCTTATAGCTGGGGCGCGGTTTGGGCGATTTGCGCCGATGAGGCGGGCGCTTTCGAAGGGGAATTGAGCCAAATCTATGACGGTGCGAGCCGGATGGCCGGCGTGCTGCCGGTTGGCCGGCTGCCGGGCGAAGCGGACGGGCCGGCGCTGATCAGCTTTTTTTGGAGCTTGCACGCCAGCCGCTTCGACGAATGGCGCGCCGCGGGGCTTGAATCTTGGAAGGATGAAGTTCGCTCCTTTTGGCCGGAAACTGCACCGCTCCTGGATACGATCGACCATATCGACGCGCTGAACCGTGCCGCGTACCGCGACGCCGTGCTCGATCCCTGGCATGGCGGGCGGGTGGTCTACATTGGCGATGCCGGCCATTGCATGAGCCCGCAACTGGGGCAGGGGGCCAATGTGGCGCTGCTCGATGCGCTCGTCCTGGGCCAGGAGATCGAGCGCGGCAGCGACGATGTGGAAGCGGCGCTGGCCCGCTACAGCCGGCGACGGCGCGCCCATATTCGCTACTACCAGCAAATGAGCCGCTGGCTTACCCCGGCTTTCCAGTCGTGGAACCGGCCGCTCGGCTGGATGCGCGATTTGACGATGGGGCCGCTCTGCAAGGTGCCGGTCTTGCGCGGTCTGATGTTGTCGACAATGGCGGGACTGCGTGCCGGGTTTATTCGGCGAATCGATCTCGACGGTTAGCTGCAGCCGCCATAGCGCGGCGCCCCGCTGTCGGTGCCGGCGCGACCGTGGACTTTCTTGGCTATTCGGGCCCAGTAGGCGGCCGTCTCGCACATCGCGCAGGGCGGCGAGGAACTGTAAAGAATGCAACCGGACAGGTCGCGCGTACCCAGGCGGCGCGAGGCATCGCGGATCGCCTCCATCTCGGCATGGGCGGTCGCGTCACTGCCAGTGATCACCCGGCTCGGCCCCTCCCCGACGATCCTGCTGTCTTTGACGACGATCGCACCGTAGGGCTGATCGCCGGCCTTGACAGCGGCATCGCGCATAGCGAACGCACGAACCAAAAACGCGGCCTTGGTGGCCGCCTTTGGTTGGACGATGGGCTGCCGTTTGATTTGTGCGCCAACCCGACGCGTGGAGAGCGGGACGACCAAGGTGATGGCACTGAGCCCGGCCAGTACACGCAGGGCAATGCGGCGTTGGTTCGCCTGGGGCATCGAACAGGGCCTCCCTCTTGGTATCATTCCAATTCGTCGGTGATCGGGCGATTGATGTGCAGCGCGCGCTGGGCTTCCCTTCGTTCCTTATTGGCCACGAAGCGGTCGGTTCGATACCACATGTCATAGGTAATCAGGCAGAGAACCATATACGTGCCGTGTTCCCAAAGCTCTGACCGGTCGCCGAACAGAATGTCGCCCAATGCAAAGAGCGTAAAGACGGCGATGCCGCCTTTGAAAGCGAGACGGTGGATCGTGCGATCCTGGAACAGGCCCATCGGCCCTGACCGCCGATCACGCAGCCGATAAGGCAGCACACTCCAGATCAGGAGCGCCAGGAACATTGCACCCAGAACGATTTCAAAAACCCCGATGATATGAAGCACGACCAACGAAACGCCGCGGCCAAGACCGAGGCGTGCAAAATAGGCTGCGAAGGTCTGATCGCGTGTCACACCAAAGAAGCCGCGCGGCTCGATCGGGTGGACTGTCATCGCCTTCGCACCCGCACCGTCCTTGAGCACGGCGATGGCGGCCCCGGGCGTGCTGGCGCCGTTGAAATATTTGTCCAGCCCGTTGAAGCCCCAGAAGATCGCCCAGAAGACGAACAAAAGCCCCATCAGGTAAGTTTTGCGGTCAATCCAGCGTAGAAGTGTGGACATGCGGTGCCCGTCGTACCGTGATGATTATGAGTCCTGCAAAATTCTGGTGCGTTGCTGCGGCTCCTGGAATGGCTTGACTTGGTTGGGTCCGCTCGCGCTCAGAGCCCCAGATATGCCTCGCGCACGCGGTCATCGTGCAGCAGGTCCTCGCCGCGCCCCGACATGGCCACGCGGCCGTTTTCCAGAACATAGGCATTGGCGGCGAGCTTGAGCGAAACGGCCACGTTCTGCTCAACGAGAATGATCGTAAGTCCTTCGCGGTTGAGCGCCCGAATAGTGTCGAACACCTCATGGACCAGGGCAGGCGCCAGGCCGAGCGACGGCTCGTCGAACATGATGAGTTCAGGCTGTCCCATCAGGCAGCGGCCGATCGCCAGCATCTGCTGTTCGCCGCCGGAGAGCGTGCCGGCGAGCTGGTCGTTGCGCTCGGCGAGGCGAGGAAACATTTCAAAGACCCGCTCGATGGTCGCGGCCCGGGCCGCCCGGCCGCGGGGCAGATAGCCCCCAACCTCAAGATTTTCCAGGACGGTGAGGCCGGCGAAGACCTGTCGTCCCTCGGCGACTTGGGCGATCCCCGCATCGCAGGTGCGGTGGCTCGCCAGGCCGGTGATGTCCTGGCCCTTGAAGAACACGCGGCCCGCACTCGGCCGCTCGATGCCGGCGATGGTTCGGATCAACGAAGATTTGCCGGCCCCGTTGGAGCCTACGACAGCAACGATGCTACCCTCATCGACCTCCAGCGAAACGCCCGCCAGCGCCTGCGCATCGCCGTAGTAGAGATCGAGGTCGCGCACTTCCAGGATCACAGCTCTTCCTCGCCCAGATAGCATTCCAGCACCGCGGGATCGGCGACCACTTCGTCCGGCGTGCCCGCGGCGATGAGTTGCCCGTGATGCAGCACCGCGACCTGCTCGGAGAGCGCCATCACCGCGCGCATAACATGCTCGATCAGAAGAATAGTGAGGCCGGTCTCGTCGCGCAGACGTCGCAGAGTATCGACCATGCGGTCGGTTTCGGTGGGGCGCAGTCCGGCCATTACCTCGTCGAGCAACAAAAGCCGGGGTTTGGTCGCGAGCGCTCGGGCGACCTCCAGGCGCTTGCGGTCGGGCAAGGTCAGATTGGCGGCGTGCTGATGCGTCTTGGTATCGAGTTCGAGAAGGGCCAGGTAATCGCGCGCGGCGTTCTCCGCCGTCACGACGTTGCGGTCGGCGTGCAGGGCGCCCACGGTCACGTTCTGCAATACGGTCATTTCCGCGAATGGCTTGACCAGCTGAAACGTGCGACCGATACCGGCCCCGCAAATACGGTGGGGCGGCAGGCCGGTAACATCGTGCCCAGCCAGCTTTACCATCCCGCCATCTGGCTGGTAGACGCCCGCGACGATGTTGAAGACCGTAGTCTTGCCGGCGCCGTTTGGGCCGATCAGCGCAAAAAGCCCGCGCTCCGGAACCTCGAACGACACGTGATCGACGGCGCGCAGGCCGCGAAAACTCTTGCTGATGCCGTCGATTTGGAGAATTGGTTGCATTGCTCCGGTCCTGCCTAGTCGCCCGGCCGGCGGCTTATGCGCAAAAGATCACGAAACCAGGGCCAAAGGCCACGCGGCCGGAACAGAACGATCATCACCACGGCCAGGCCCCAGACCAGGAGCTTGAGGCCATTCAATTTGAGCGACTGGTCGATCAGTCCCGCCGATTTCAGGAAGCCGATCAGCCAGGTGATGAATTCGCCCAATGGTGTCAGCACAAAGGCGCCGAATATGGGCCCGAACAACGTGCCGACCCCGCCCACGATCGGGGCCAGGGTGAGTTCGATCGAGCGTTCGATGCCGAAGGTCGATTCCGGAAAGAGGTTGTTGTAGTAGAAGGCGTAAAAGACGCCGCCAACGCCGGCAATCGCCGAGGAAACCATCACGGCATACATCTTGTAGCGGAACACGTTGATCCCGAGCGCTTGAGCGGCGTCTTGATCGTCGCGGATTGCCTGCCAGTAATATCCAAGTCGGCTCCGTATCAGCATGCGCGCGAGGATGAGCGCCGCCAGGGCAAGCACCATGGCGACGTAATAGAACATCACAGGATTCCCGCGAAGATTGATCAGGTCGACGCCGCCGCGGTCGGCTTGGTTCACCTTCAAGAAAAGCCCGCCGGTGCCGCCGATGAAGTCGGCGTGGTCGGCCATGATGCGGGTGAACTCCGCAAAGGCGATCGTCAGCAGCGCGAAATAAACCCCGCCGACGGAGAATCGGAAGCCAAGAAATCCGATTATGCTGCCGACGAGTACCGAGATCGCTACCGCCGGAAAGACGCCAAGCACGGGCGGCAAGCCGAAGGTCGAGAAAAGATAGCCGGCGGTATAGGCGCCAAGTCCGACGAAAAGCGCGTGGCCGATAGAAAGCAGCCCTGCGAAACCCAGCATGATGTTCCACGACTGCCCCAACAGTGCCGCATAAAGCACCAGTGTGCCGACCGTGACGATGTAGGACGATCCCCAGAGCGGCGCCGATGCCAAAAAGGCCACGAAACCGTACAGGAGCACCAACCCGGTGGTCGAAAGAACGTCTGCGGGGACAAATATCGCCAGGGCGGCCCGCCAACCGCGTTGCGCGAACGAACTCGTGAGCGATCCAGGTGCGGCGCCGGGCTCCTGCTCAATTCGTTGTCGATCGGGCATCAATGGCTGGCCTTGCCGAGCAGGCCTTGTGGGCGCAACAACAATACCAAGATCAGTAGACCAAAGCTGAATGCGGACTTGAACGAAGGCTCCCAAAGCGCTGCCAGGTCTTCCGAAAGTCCGATCAGTAACCCGCCGAGTAACGCGCCCGGAAGACTTCCCAATCCGCCGATAATGACCACGACGAAGGCAAGCAGCGTATAGCTCGGCGCGAGGTAGGGATGAACCTCGACGATCAACAGGATGACACAGCCCGCGGCCCCCAGGCAGGCCGCGCCGATGCCGAATGTGAATGCATAGAGACGGTCGACGTTGAGGCCGACCACCTGGGCTCCAAGATAGTTGTCGGCACAGGCGCGGATCGCTTTGCCTGTGGCGGTGTACTTGAAGAAAGCGAGCAGCAAACCGGCCACCAGCACCGCGGTAACGGCAGCGTAGACCTTGGTCTTGTCGAAGATCAGCTCGCCAATGGCAAAGGAATCTAGGGCGTAAGGGACATCGACTCCGTGCGGATCGGGTCCGAAGGCCAGCAGGCTCCCTGAAACGATCACGATGGCGATGGCGGCGAGCAGCAGAAACTGCATGTGTTCCGGCAAATGCGCGACGCGTTTCAGCATCACCCCGTATAGACCGCCGGCAAGCACGAAAAAGACGACGCCGGCGGTCACGGCCGCATCAATGAAGGCGTTGAGTACGGCACTGTGCCTTTCTGAACCGAGAAGCGTGTGGCCGCTGAGCCAATACATGGCGAAGCCCAGGGCGAATAATCCGCCAGAAATGAGCCAAGGCCGACGACGATCCGCGAATACGATATTTGAGAGCCGTGACCCGAAGGCGCCGCCACCCAGAAGGAAGAGCACGACAACCGCCAGCGGAACCGAGAGAAGGGGATCGATGCCGAAAGTCCGGAACAAGATCAGCGCGAAGAACATGCCGATCACCATGATCTCGCCATGCGCAAAGTTGACGATCCGGATGACGCCGAAAATGACCGAAAGTCCAAGCGCGCTCAGACCATAGACAAGCCCGGTCAGCAGCCCGCTAATGATGGCATTGCCGATTGTCGCAAGATCCAAAGCGGTTCCCCCAGTCCAAAGTCCGGCCGTCGGCGTCAATCCCGGACGCCGGCCTGGCTGCCCGTTTCGCGTGGGCGGCCTTGGACGTTGCCCCTAACATGTTGCCGTGACTCTACACTAACCCCAAGAGCAGTCCCAAGGCAGTACGGACGCAGCAACGCTCACACGAGCGCCGCGGCAAAATCGGTCTCCCGGTAGTGCTGGCACTTGGCCGAGACCGCCGACTTGATGCGGCCGCCGCCGGCCTGCATTTCGCTCCACTCCTCCGGTTTGACCCATTGGACGACCTCGACTTGGAAGCTGGGGCGCGCCTTAACGCGTTCGAACCAGGCTGCTACTGTCGGCCGCTCACCGATCCAGACGTCGAGCAGCGCCATGTACTCCAAGCGGGCGAAATATGGCGCCAGGTTGATTTCCGCCAGCGAGAATGCGTCGCCGGCCAGCCAATCGCGCCCGCTGGTCAGCGTCTTCTCAATTTTCTGAAAGATCTTCTCGTAGGCGACGATGCCGCGATAGACGTGCGGCGCCTCGACGCCATGCTCATAGATCGCCATTTGTCGGTCGCGACGGTCGAGATCGGGAATTCGCGAGAGGTGGGTTTCGAGGTCTTCGCGCGGCATCGCCCGCAGGCGGTCCATGAACATCGCCGAATAGGAGAGGACCGCCACGCCTTGGTGCAGGCCCTCGTCGCAAGCCTTGGAATAAAGCCGCATCTGCGCGCGTTCGAAAGCATCGGCGGGTTTCAGCGACGGTTCTGAATAGGCATCGTCCAAATACTCAGCGATGAGCGTCGATTCCGTCTGCACATGTTCGCCGTCGACCAGCGTCGGCACCACGCCCTTGGGGTTGAGCTTGAGATAATCCGGATCGAACTGCTCGCTCTTGAAAAGGTCGATCTCGCGGCTTTGCCAATCGAGACCTTTTTCCCTCAAGACCATCCGCGCCTTCTCCGAGCAGACGGAGTTGTTGAAATGATAGAGCGTGATCATGGACGTCCTCGTTTTCGATCAGCAGGGCAGGCCGCCGGCCTCCAGACAATGCAGGGCGGCGTAAAGGTGGCAGTCGCCCCAGACCAATTCGTGGGCCACGGCCGCGGCCTTTGGTTTGTTGGCGCAACCTTCGGTCAGCATGCCGGCCGGGCGCTGGTCTCCGGCGGATATCGGCGTGACCCGGGCGGCCAGGCCGTCGATCAAGCCATCCAGCCGTTCGCACAGGGCGCCGGCCTCCGCGGGCACCTCGTCCAGTACACTGATCCTGGCCAAGGCTTCTGCGACAATGGCGGCGGCGGAAGTATCGCGCGGGGCGTCGGCTTGCGCTGCGTCGGCAAAGTCGTAGGCCGGGATGCCGTCGGTATCGGCGTGCTCCCACCAGTAGGCGAGGAGGCGTTGGGCCGCGGCAATCCATGCAGCGTCGCGCGTTTCCTCCCAGGCTCTCAAGAATCCGGCGATCGCCCAGGCCTGGCCGCGGCTCCAGCATGATCCGTCATCGCGGCCGTGCACGGTAAAGGCGCGCTCCGGCTTTCCGCTCTCTGGATCGTAGGCGACGAACTCCACGGTTGAGCCGTCCTTGCGGATGAAGTCCCGCTCAGTGAGCGCCAATTGGCGTTCGGCGCCGTCAAGGAATGTGCCGTCGCCTGTCTCGCGCAAGGCCCACCAATCCAGTTGAAGAGCGCCCAGGACGCTGTCGACGGCCACGACCGTCGTTCCGTCGAGACCATTGCCCAATGGGAATCCGACGGGCGTCCCGCCGTTCGATGGAATCGCGGCCGCTCGCCCTGCATAGGCCGCGGCGAGAGCAAGGGTGCGCGAAGCCCGGTCGCTCAGCGTTTCGTAGAGCCGGGCTGCGGAATAAAAGAACAGCGGTGATCTGAACATATCGGCGCGCCCGACCCAGGGGCGCAATCGCATCGTGCGGGCGGCCGCTTCCTCGTAGAGGCCCCAGTCGCCGGTGCGCTCGCCGGCGATCCGCAGCAGCTCAACCCAGTACCCGGCGCACCACTCGGCCTTTTCGGTCGTGTGCCAGCGCCCGGTCCTCGGATGGGCTATGCTCGGCCAGGCTTGGCCGATCTCCGCCCTGGTGGCCAGCACACGCTCGGTGATCAGGTCGAGGAGCTTTTTTCGGTCGGCCATCGGGTGCGTCTCGCGGATGCGTGGCGGTTATTGTCACGGCCCACGATTGCACATAGGTTCTGAACGAGAAAACCTTTTACGGCGGATGGTTATGGCAACCGAGTGGAGTCCCGACAGCTGGCGCGCGAAGCCGGCGGAGCAGATGCCGGATTACGGCGATCAAGCCGCGCTTGAAGCGGCGGAAAGCGCACTTGCCGCATATCCGCCTTTGGTCTTCGCCGGAGAGGCGCTGGACCTCAAGTCCCAGCTTGCTGAAGTCGCGGCGGGACGTGCCTTCCTGCTGCAAGGCGGCGACTGCGCAGAGAGTTTTGCCGAGTTCCACGCCAACAACATTCGCGACACCTTCAAGGTCATGCTGCAGATGACCGTCGTACTGATGTATGCCGGTGGGCTTCCGGTGGTGAAAGTCGGGCGCATGGCAGGGCAGTTCGCGAAACCTCGCTCAGCTCCGATGGAGTCGCAGGAGGGCCACGAATTACCGAGCTATCGCGGCGATATCATCAACCGGATGGCTTTCGACGCCGCCGGACGAGAGCCCGATCCGGGCCGCATGGTCCAGGCTTACAACCAGGCAGCGGCGACGCTGAACCTGTTGCGAGCCTTCGCGCTCGGTGGTTTTGCCGATCTGCACAAGGTACATCGCTGGACCCAAGACTTCATTGCCGACAGCCCGGCGGGCGAGCGCTACAAGGAACTGGCCGAACGGATCGGCGAAGCGCTGACCTTCATGGAGGCGGCCGGCCTCACTGCCGACGCAAGCCCGCAGATCAAGGAGGCGAGCTTCTTCACCTCGCACGAAGCGCTGCTGCTGCCTTACGAGGAGGCCCTTACCCGGCGGGACAGTTTGGGCGGCGAGTGGTTCGACTGCTCAGCGCACATGTTGTGGATCGGCGACCGCACGCGCCAGCCGGACGGCGCGCATCTGGAATATGCGCGCGGCGTGAAGAACCCGTTGGGCCTGAAATGCGGGCCGTCGCTCGATCCCGACGAGCTGATTCAATTGATCGACATCCTCAATCCGGAGAACGAGCCGGGGCGCCTCACGCTGATCGCCAGGATGGGCGCCGACACGATCGCCAACGGGCTGCCGCCGCTGGTGCGCAAGGTCAAGGCGGAAGGCCGCGAGGTTGTCTGGTCGTGCGATCCGATGCATGGCAACACGATCAAGTCGGCGAGCGGCTACAAAACGCGGCCATTTGAGCGCATCCTGAAGGAAGTGCGCGGTTTTTTCGACGTGCATGCGGCGGAAGGAACTTATGCCGGAGGCGTTCATTTCGAGATGACAGGGCAGAACGTCACCGAATGCACTGGCGGGGCGCAGGCCATCACCGACGAAGACTTGGCGGATCGATACCACACCCATTGCGACCCGCGGCTTAATGCGAACCAGGCGCTGGAACTAGCGTTTCTTGTCGCCGAGTCGCTGAAGTCAGCTCGCGATGGCGATGCACCGAAGCTTGTTGCCGCCGCTCAGTAGGGACGAGGAAGCTTCGCAGAACGCCATCACCGCCCAATTGAAGGCGATCAAAGGTCAGGGATCGCGCGACGCGCGGGAAGGGGCTCGCCGAATGAATGACACGCCGAAGGCCAACGGCCATCTGGTTCCAAGCGAACCGGACGTACCGCGCTGGACCGACAAGTATTTCACCCGCACCAAGGACATCGTTGCCAGGTTCGGCGACGTCCCGGTGACTTACGCGGTCTTTATGCGCCGCCCGGTCGTCTCCGCGCCTCGGTTGACGGTGGAATGGCTGCAGTCCATGGAGCGCGCCCGCAAGGCGGATATCAAAATCGAGGTCAACTACGAGGAAGGCCGCTGGGTCGGTGCAGGCGAGCCTTTGCTCTACCTGTCCGGTTCATTGCACGAACTGGTCGACCTGGAGACCATCTTCCTGCAGAAACTGGGCGCGGCCTGCGTCGCCGCCTACAACGCCTTCACCATGTGCGCGGAGCTGCCGCAGGCGGCGTTCCTCGCCTTCGACGCCCGCCACTGCGCCGGTACGGAGATGGCGGAACTGATGGCCTACGCCGCCTCGGTCGGCTCCGACCGCGCGCGGCGCAAGGCCGACGCTGTCGGTTTCACGGGCAATGCCACCGATGCGACAGCGCACTATTTCGGCCAGCAGGCCGGAAGCGGGACGATGCCGCATGCGCTGATCGGCTATGCGGGTACCACAGTGCGCGCAGCGGAAATGTTCCACGAAGCCTTTCCGGAAGAGGACCTCACTGTGCTTGTCGACTATTTCGGGCGCGAGGTGAGCGATACTCTTGAAGTCTGTGGCCGCTTTCCCGAACTCGCCGCCGCCGGCCGATTGGGCGTGCGCATCGACACGCCCGGTGGGCGCTATATCGAAGGTCTCGACCCGCCAGCCTCCTACGCCGTGCTGGAGCGCAACGCCCCCGATGCGGTCCGCGGATACAGAAACGATACGGAACTGCGCTACCTGATCGGCGGCGGTGTTTCGGCAGCGGCGGTTTGGCATGTGCGCGAGCGCCTCGACGAGGCTGGCTTCGACAAAGTCCAGATCGTCGCGTCGTCCGGCTTCGGACCGGAGAAATGCAAGGTGATGGCCATGGCCAAGGCGCCCATCGATGCAGTTGGGACCGGCTCTTTCCTGCCCAACGATTGGCACGAAACCTACGCCACGGCCGACATCATCTCCTATGACGGCACACCGCGCGTCAAGGTCGGCCGCGAGTTCCTGCTGCGCAAGGACGACGAATGAGCCTGGTTAGGGGCAAAATCGCTCTAGGGGTTGTGGCTGTTGGATGCGTTCTTTTTGCTGCCGGGTGGCCGCTGCCGGTCACGGCTCAGTCGACTAAGCGCGCCGTGGAGCAGCCTTGTAAATCTGCAGTGGCACCAGTGCGCTACGGCAAAATTCTCAAGGTAAGTAAAAAGACAAAATTGGAGATCGCCGCGTATCGCCGCGCCTGGGCGCGGGCGTGCGCCAAAGGCGGCGGAGCGTCGCTCAACGCGCTTCTCCTGCGTGCCGGGCGCGTCAAGGCCGGCATGAACAAGGCCATCGCGGCAACAAGGGCGCAAGGCAAGCGGGCCGACCGATTGCACACTCAGCTAAGCAAAGTTTATCCGCGATTTGTGCCGGCGATGGTGGGCTCGGTCATAGAGTTCGAGTTCTTCGAGCCAATGTTGCCGGTCTTCAAGGCGCATTTGCGGTTGGGTAATGCGGAGGACAGAGCATTCTTCGCCAGCCACGCGCGGCTCTTCGGCGGCGATTTCAAAGCGCCGCCCTGGATCGAGCGGACCTGGGACTATGGCGGTTGCATTCGGCTTGGACGTTGGACGCCCCATGGCAAGCGCCGGGCGGGGTACAATTTCGTTGCCGCGGCGGGAGAAATCGCGCGGCTGAAGGCCACATTGAAAGGCGTCTGGTATCGAAGGCAGGTCGTGGCGCTGGAAACGCGGATGCTGCAGGCGCTTACGAAATTGCCCCAACTGCGACAGAAGGGCAAACCTGCGGTGATCGACGCTTGCGGCACCAGCGCCGAAGCGCTCGGCGCGATGCGGCGCACTGCAATGGCCTTCGCGCGCGGGCACAGCACCTATCGGCGGGCGGCGGCCGGGCTTCAGCGCACGATTGCGGCGGTGGAAACTGGGCGCGTACGGATTTGCGAGACGGCGAGCTGTCCGGGCGGCTAGAGGTCGACTTCGTGAACATCCTTGCCGCCGCCAGATGAGAGCCTGGCTGCCGCCGCGTCGCGCTCCTTCGGGTTGCGGACATGAACCCAACAGACAACGCCGCCATCGCGGACGCTGGCCTCGAAGCGCGAGCGATACCGGCCGTCGACATAGCGGCTGAATACATCGCCCACCGAGGCGTCGGTCGTCGTAGCGGCCGCGGTGGCGGCACCGATCGGCCCGCCGACCGCGAGGGCTGCGCCGGCGGCACCGATTTCCCCGATGATCGCGGCGGTCTCGGCTATGAAGCGGATCGCCTTGTGGAGCGCGCCCTCCGTGTCGAGGTCCTCGCGGGGCGTGTCGGCGCGGTCGGCCATTTCGGCTGGGTCGGGGATGCGGCCAAAATGGTCGCGGACCGCGCCGTGGTCGGCCAGGATGCTGATGGCCGCCCGGTCGAAATCGGCTCGGAGCAGGGCGCCTAGCGTCTTCACGAACGCGTCGGCATCATGGAATACCCCGACGACGTAGTGGCCTTCCTCGGGTATTGCGGCTTTGGCCGACATGGGTCATTTCCCGATGATGATGTGTTGCAGTCGTCAGGATCATACCGGTGAATGCCGGTGCCAGAAAGCGTGTCGGTTGGTCGCGGTGGCGGCCGATCAATTATGCCAGCTCAGACCAGGAATTTGATATCCGAGGTGAAAGTCGGATAGCCGTAGGTCGTCGCCTTCAGCTCAGTGGCGGTGATGCCATGCCGGATTGCGAACGCAAAGAGATGGATAACCTCTTCCGCGCCATGGCCGACAAGATGTGCGCCTAGAATTCGGCCGGTATCCGTCTCCACCAAGACCTTCGCCCAGGCTGCCGTTTCAGCGTAGGTGCGCGCCGAACGCCAACTCGTCATGTCGTTCACCTTGGCTTCGAAAGCGAGTCCATTTTTGTCAGCCTCGGCTTCGGTGAGCCCGACGCTCGCCAGTGCCGGCACGGTGTAGACCGCGGAAGGAACATCACCGTAGTCCGGGCTGCGGTCGTGGCTGGGGTCATGGCCGTTGATCAGGTTCTCGCCAACGATGCGGCCTTCATATGTCGCTACGGGCGAGAGTTGGGGCGCACCGGCATGGGCATCGCCGGCAGCGTAGACGCGCGGATTGGTGCGGCTCCGCAGATGCTCGTCGAGGTCGATGGAAAGCTCGTCATGGGCGATGCCCCCGGCGTCGAGATCGAGATCGGCGACGTTCGGGACCCGGCCGGCACCGTTGACCACGCGTCCGGCTTCAATGGTCCGGACTTTGCCAAAGTGAGCGAAGCGGACGGCGAGGCGGTTGTCGCGTTGCTCGACTGCCTCGACGCGGATGTCGGTCAGGATTTCGATGCCGATGCGTTCGCTTTCGGCCCGAAGCTGGGCCACCGCGTCGGCGTCGAGCCGAGGCAGCAACCGAGGCAGGGCCTCCAGGATGGTCACTTTGGAACCGGCCCGAGCGAAGACGTGTCCGAACTCTAACGCGATCACGCCGCCGCCAATGAAGACGATCTCCTCGGGCAGTTCCGGATCTTCCAGCAGGTCGTCGCTGATTGAAAGGAGATCAGCACCTGGAATATCGAGCGGGCGTGGGGTGGAGCCGGTTGCGATCACGAATTTCTCGGCAGTCAAGGTGTTGCCATCGACTTCGATGGTATCTACCCCGGTGAAACGCGCGCGGCCGCGAAGGATATCGATGCCGCGCCCTTCCAGGCTGCCAGCAAACTCATCCGGCACGCCGTCGACAAAGCCCTGCTCGCGGGCAATGAGCTTGCCCCAGTCGAGTTTTGGTGCGCCGACGTCAATGTGATGCTCGGAGGCACGGGCGATCTGGTCGAGGCTTTGCGCGGCGGCCACCAAGACCTTTTTGGGCACGCAGCCGCGAATGGCGCAGGTCCCGCCGACATCGCGGGATTCGATAACGGCCACCGACTTTCCGGCGACCTTCGCAATGCCTGCCGCGGCGAGACCGGCATTGCCGGAACCGAGAATGGCGACGTCATAATGTTTGGTCATGGTGGGTGTCTCCTAAGCCGGGCGGGGGCCGGCAATGTCTTTGCGGTTTAAGGGCGCGTTCAGGCTTGCGCTTGCCCATTGAGCGTCGCCAATTCGGTTTCCAGCTGCGCAATCCGCGCCTTCAGCGAGCCGATTGCAGGTTCGATGTCATCCTGTGTGAAGCGCGGCGTTATGTGCTGCGGGCAGTTGACGTCCCAGGCCTCGATCGTGAAGACGAGGGCGCGTTCCGGCTTGGCCTTGTAGGCCGGATCGGCTAGCCGTGCGACGAGATCGGGATCGTCCTCGACCATCCGTGCGCGGCCCCAGATCTTGATGCGGCGTCGGTTCGGATAGTCCATCAAGAAGATATTGGCCTTGTCGTTCTCCGCCAGGTTGCCGAGGCTGATGTACTGACGATTGCCTGAGAAGTCGGCGATCGCGAGCGTCTTGTCGTCGAGCACCTTGATGAAGCCCTTTGGCCCGCCGCGGTGCTGGATATAGGGCTGACCGTCTGCCGTCGCAGTGGCGATATAGGCGCTGTCCCGTTCGGCGATGAAGGCTGCGAGATCGGGGGTGACCTGGTTTTGCCAGCCGCCCTTGGCCTCCATTCGCGCGTAGCCGTCGCGAGAGCCGAGCCGGGATTGTTCCGCTTTGACGGCCGGGGTGAAAGCGATGTCGCTGACATGATCCTGGGTCATGTGTCGTCTCTCGGTTTGGGCCCAAGGACGCTGGCGCAGTCGCTATCGCCTGCCGGCCGGCCGCCCCAGGCTTCATAGCAAGCGAGGAGTTCGCCGAGGCGTTCATAGTCGCCTTCCAAACCGTGGACTGCGTTGCGGATGCTCTTGTCTGTCATGATCGTCTCCTCTTGTTTGGCTCGGCTGTGGCCAGGCACGCCCGCTCCCCATCCGACCAGCCACGCGTTCATGGCCTATCTGTGGTCGGCCGGGGTGGAGAACGGGCCGGTGCCGGCGAAGGACCGCTCTAGCTGCGGACTGTGACGTGACGGTCGAGAAAGCGCCGCATGTGGGCAGCGATCACGTCGCCGTCTTCCTCCAGGGCGAAATGGCCCGTGTCGAGAAGGTGGAAGTCGAGCGTCTTGAGGTCCCGCTGATAGGGATGGGCGCCCTCGGCAGGGAAGATCTTGTCGTTCTTGCCCCAGACGATCAGCGTCGGCGGCTGATGCTTGCGCAAATAGCGCTGCCAGGCCGGGTAGTGGGCCGGGTTCGAGCCGTAGTCATGAAACAGCTGGAGCTGGATCTCGCGGTTCCCCGGGCGGTCCAGATGATATTGGTCGTAGATCCAGTTGTCTGGGCTGATACGCGTCTTATCTCGCGTGCCGTGGGTGTACTGCCACTGCGTGGCCTGCAGGTTCAGGAAGCCGGCCAGCGGCTTGGCGGTCCGTGGGTTGCGGTCCTTCCAATAAGCGCGGAACGGTTTCCAGAAATCTCGTAAGCCTTCGTCGTAGGCGTTGCCGTTCTGGATGACCAGTGCCTCGACGCGCTCCGGGTGCTGGACCGCAAGGCGGAAGCCAATGGGCGCGCCATAATCCATCAAATAGAGCGTGTAGCGGCCAAGGCCCAGTTTCTCGGTGAAGCGCTCCATGACTTTGGCGAGGTTGTCGAAGGTGTAGTCGAACTGATCGACCGTCGGCATGCTGCTGCGGCCGAAGCCCGGATAGTCGGGCGCGACCACGTGATAGCGGTCCGCCAGTGCCGGGATCAGATTCCGGAACATATGCGACGACGTCGGAAATCCGTGCAGCAGAAGTACGGTCGGCGCATCCTTTCGCCCGGCCTCTCGGTAAAAGATGTCGAGACCATCGACTTTCACGCTGCGGTGCATCGTGGCGGCCGTCGGTGCGGCCGTGCCGGACGCCGCGGTGGCGCCGGCGGATATGGTGGCAGACGTTGCGGCGGCGCCCGCCAAGGCGAGAGAGGCGCCCGTGACAACGCTGCCTTTCAGCAGGTTGCGCCGATTAAAATTTCGGGTGGTGTTCGTATCGGTCATTGCTCTTCTCCCAGGTCCGGTGTTTGCGGAATACGATTGAGTTGTGGTGCGGCGGTCAGGCGGCGCGGCGCCACTCGTCGTGATTGTCGGCGACGCTTCGAATGGTGCGTCGCGAGGTTGTGACGGGCAGGGGCCGCCCACCATCGATTACGCGAAAACCACGTCGCCGCTCGGCGGCACTGCGATGCGCTTCGATACGCCGGCTGGCTCGCTTGAGCGCGGACTCCCAAAGGCCGCGTTCCACGAAGATCCCAAAGCTGATCCCCGAAACGAATGCCACGATCAGGGTCGATAGAATGATGCTCCACATGTTCTGTCTCCTTGGCGACCGGATTGATCGCCGCTTCGTTATAAGGAACATAGACAGACCAGTCTGTTTTGTCAAGTGAGAACTGACGACTGAGTTATTTCGTTTTACCGATCGCTAAAAATGCGTGGAGATCAGCCAGCTATTGAATGCCGGTGATTCCTCTGAAGCGTCCACAGCAAAGATACTGGACAATCTGACAAGGTTCGATTATATACAGACCGGTTCGTTCACTTTGAGAGGACAAAACATGGTTTCGTCCCGTCGCGAGCATCTGGTGGAGACCGCAGCGCGCCTGTTCAACGACCACGGCTATAACACCACCGGCATCGACCGGATCCTGTCGGAAGCGGGAGTGGCGAAGATGACGCTTTACAACCATTTCCGCTCCAAGGATGAGCTGATTCTGGCGGTGTTGCGTCGCCGCGACGAGACATTCCGCAATCATTTGGTGAGGGCAGTTGAGAGCCTCACCGACGACCCTCGCGGGCGCCTGCTTGCGGTGTTCGACGTGCTCAAGGATTGGTTTCGGTCGAATGGGTTCCGCGGCTGCATGTTCATCAATGCGACGGCGGAGTTCGAAGCACCGGACAGCGCCATCCGCGCGGCCTCCTGCGAGCACAAGCGGCTGTTGGCCGTTTATATCGAAGAGTTGGCTCGCGAAGCCGGTGCGGCGTCGCCGGCGAAGCTATCGGAGCAGCTCGCACTCTTGATCGAGGGGGCCATCGTTTCGGCCCAACTCAATTGCGACTGCGTGGCCGCCGATCAGGCCAAAGCAGCTGCTACAACGCTGGTCAACGCGGCCATCCAGAACAATTAGCTCCCGGACAATTAGCCCCCGGACAATTAGCCCCCGGACAATTAGCCCCCGGACAATTAGCTAAGATCCGGCGGCCCGGTCCTGGCGGCGCGCCAGGCGGCAAAAATGGGGAACAGCACCAGCCCTGCAGCCATGCCGCCCGCATGCGCCTCCCAGCTGATCGAACCCTCAACGCCGAAAGCCGCCCCGCCGACATAGGCGAAACCCAAATTGAGCGCCATGAACACGGCGACGTAACCGGCCATGGCGCCGAGCTTGCGTGCCACGCCGGAGCCTTGGGTCAAGACGTAAGCCCCGGCGCCGATGAGGCCGAACGCGGCGCCGGAGGCTCCGACTACCGTCACCGGTTGACCCCAATGGGCCGCGACGCCAGCGAAGCTTCCAGCGGCGCTGGTCAGAATGAAAAATGCAAGAAACCCCAATGCGCCGAGATGGGCAGTCGCTGCGCGGGCAAAGGCGACGATCCACAGCGCATTGAACAACAAATGAAGAATATCGCTGTGAGCCAACCAACTGGTGAACAGGCTGTAAGCGTGCGCCGGTTGCAGAACCCCGTTGGAAAAAAGATGCGAGCCTAGCGCCAGCATCAACCGTTCATGGTCGGCGGCGGGAAGCACCCAGCCGACGGCCATCACGACAGCCATCGCGATCAATAGCGCCAATACCACACGCGGCGGGCGGCGGATGTCTTCGGCCGAGATCGCGTGGCCGACAAGCGGGAACCAGGACGGGGTGCGGGTCATCGGCGCAAACGGTATCGTCATTCGGCCGCGGCGGGAACCGCCGCCGGAACCTTTCCGCGGATGACCTCATTGCCCTCGCGGGGATCGGTCGGGATGTTGCGCGCGAGCACCAAGGAAATGCAGGCGAGGCCCGCACCGGTCAGGAAGACCAAAGCGGGCGCGATCAGCCACAACAGCCCATAGAGCGCCGGCAGGAAAACAGCCACGATATGGCTGATCGTGAACGAGACGCCCGCGGTCGGTGCCATGTCGGCCGGATCGGCGATCTTCTGGAAGTAGGTCTTCATCGCGATCGCCATTGCGAAGAAGAGGTGATCGACAACGTAAAGTCCGGCCGCGACGGTGGCGTCATCGACGACAGCATAGCCGGCAAAGATGACGATCAGGCCGATATATTCGATCGTCAGCGTGCGGCGTTCGCCAATGCGCCCGATCAGCTTGCCGATCTGGGGTGCCGCGACGATATTGATGGCGCCGTTGATGAAGAACAATATTGCGATGTCGGCGACCGAATATCCGAATTTTTCGACCATCAGAAAGCCGGCGAAGACCATGAAGATCTGCCGCCGTGCGCCCTGCATGAAAACGAGCGCGTAGTAGAGCCAGTAGCGCCGGCGCAGGACGAGGGTCTTTCGCTGTTCCACCGGTGGGGCAAAACGCGGGAAGGCGGCCCATGCGACCAAGGCGATCAGCAATGTGGCGCCGCCACCCAGGATGAACACCCATTTGAAGTCGAGTCCGGCCAGCTTCGTCGCCGCGTAGATCATGCCGAAACACGCCAGCGAGGCAAACGAGCCCACCGCCAGAATGCGCCCGAAGGTGTGCGGCGCTTTGTCCTTGTCGATCCACTGCAGGGCCAAGCTCTGCTGCAGTGCCTCGTAGTAATGGAAGCCGGCCGACCAGATCATGGTGGTAACGATGAGCCCGGTCAGCGAGGGAAAGAATCCCGTGATCGCCACGCCGACGCCCAGCGCCACCAGGGAGACCAACGCCAAGCTCTGCTCGCGAACGAGCAAAAGCACGAAAACCACTGTGAAAGCGAGGAAACCCGGAATCTCACGCAGGCTTTGCAGGATACCCATCTCGGCGCCCGTGAAGGCCGCGCGTTCAATGGAAAAATTATTGATGAGGGCCATCCAGGTCGCCGCCGACAGCGGGACACCTGCCGCCATCACAAGCAGCAAAACCTCCGGCCGCCGCCATCCGCGCCGCTGATCCGGATTTTGTATCAAGGCAGGCTCCCGTTCCTCGCAATGGCCAGAGTACGCGATCAACTGATCCGCGCCGTCCGTCATGTCGTCCCTGACCTTGAGACATAGGCTCGGAGCATTTGACAGTCTATCGGCATCATGTCAATCAATGTCGATGAACGGACAAACCGATCCCGCTCGCGATGCTCCCTTCGGCGGCTTGCTTCCAGTCGGCGCGCCGCGGCCGCGGCCGCGCGGTCCTGATCGGCCACTTGTTGCTTTCGCCCGGGCAATGGCCGATGGCGATGTGATCCCGTGGCACACTCACGATCACGCCCAGCTTATTTATAGTGGCTCCGGCATCATGCG